>Ga0105354_1002190_pt1 | contig 11715 bp, 13 predicted proteins | sample GOMGulsemesocosm_FD_83658 | JGI IMG/M metagenome (GOLD analysis project Ga0105354, IMG submission 83658) | Methane-oxidizing microbial communities from mesocosms in the Gulf of Mexico - GOM9B Gulf of Mexico | ecosystem: Environmental > Aquatic > Marine > Cold seeps | place: USA: Gulf of America...
CTTGGCTGAGCAAGAACCTGCGCAATTCACCATGTTAGTGGTTTATCGTGGCCTACATTGCCCTATTTGCAAAAGTTATTTGACTGAGCTGAATCGTTTAGCAGAAGACTTTATGGCCAGGGGTGTCAATGTTTTCGCTATCAGTAGCGATACCCATGAAAGAGCACAAACGGCATTTGATGAATGGCATTTGAATAAACTAAATCTAGGTTATGGGCTGAGTATTGAGCAGTCTCAAGCATTGGGTTTACACCGTTCTAAAGGCCGCGGTTTGACCAGCATAGGCATTGAAGAACCGGCTGAGTTCACTGAGCCTGGTATCTTTATCATTCGTCCAGATAACACCTTGTATTGGAGCAATATTAGCACTATGCCTTTTGCTCGCCCCCATTTCAAAGAGATATTGGGCGCCATAGACTTTGCTATTCAAAAGGATTATCCCGCTCGCGGTGAACTTATTTAAATCATCAACTACGTAATCTATATAAGGTGTGAGTATTCACCATTTAAACTCACACCTGCCACTTACTACGTTATGAACTAGACCATTCAAGATTATCCCTTTCTGGGTGATCGGCCAGCTCTTCCATTAACCAAGCACAAAAAGCATCCACTTTAGGGGTAATAGTCGCATTAGGTAAAATCAGGTATTGGCCCCCTTCTGCAGGCATAGTGTGCTCATGTACTTTTAATACCTTGCCTTCATCTAAGGCGCTACGAAAACAAAATGACAAACCAAATAAAATGCCGACACCCGCTTCAGTCATCTCCAATGCGGTAGAGGTATGGTTACTTTCAAAGAGGGGTTCTGGCTGAAAGCCATCGTCACCTAAATCACTAAACCAATTACGCCACCCCATTTTAAAACCTAGGGTACTAATTAAGGGTAAGGCTTTTATTTGTTCAAGGTCCGTAAACTGGCTGTTACCCTCTTCAAGATGAGTACGGACAAAACTGGGGCTTGCGACAAGCATCCAGTCTTCTTTAATAATGCGCTGCACCCGATAACCTGAAAAGCCCCCTTCCCCGTGGCAGATTTCCACATCGGCATCATTCACTGACTGCCCAGTAGGCCAAGCTGAGCTTAATAACCGTAATCGGTATTCAGGATGTTTTTTAAAAAACTTAGGTAAACGGGGCATTAACCAACATTGAGCAAAGGTGGTACCACAGGCTACTTTAATAGTGGGTCGATAATCAGAGACAAATAACTCATTGGTTGTCGCCTGCATACTGGTAAAGGCTTGGGTTAATACGGGTAAGTAGGCCTTTGCACTGTCAGTTAGCTCTAAACCGCGAGCCCGACGATAAAATAATTGAGTATCAAGGTATTGCTCTAACAGCTTAATTTGCTGACTTACCGCCCCTTGAGTGACATGCAGTTCAGCCGCTGCTTTTGCTAAGTTTTTTAGTCGAGCCGCCACTTCAAATGCGCGTAAGGCATTTAACGGGGGTAAAACTTGAGGTAATGGCATGCTAATTTTCCTTTTCCTTAACTGTTCGCATTTTAGTAATTCTATAGCATGAATTAGATAACCTTAAAGCGCATCTTAATATTTGTCATTAAAATGCAACATTGACCCTGTTAGATCAATATTTAGATTCTTATAAATCAGAAGGCTTTAGAAATTCTATAGTCATGCTATGGAAATTCTCAATTTGTTTATGCCAGGGAGTTTGTCATCATAGCCTTATAAAGCAGAGGGAAACTCTTCTCCTGTCATAAATCTCATCTAGTGAGGAATGAAACATGAGTATTGCATTGGCTAATGGCCAAACAATCAACATAGCACAAGATAAAAGTCAGTTAACAATCAACTGGCAAGACGGCCACAGCAGTGAGTTTTTAGCTATTTGGCTGAGAGATCATTGCCAAATGCCAGAAAGCAGAGATGCCCACAGCGGCCAGCGCCTGATGAATGTGACCGACTTCCCACTAGATTTAACCATCGAATCCGTTTCTATCCTTGATTCCAAGCATATTGAGATCTGTTTCTACCCTCTTCATCGCAGTGTGTTTGAGCTTGAGTGGCTTGAGCAAAATGCCTATGACAAACACCTACCCTGCGATATCTACTCTGAGCAAAATAAGTCCCTTTGGGATGCCAGTTTTCAAACGGGTCAATCTGTTTTTAATTATTCAGATTACCTTAATGATTCCACTACCAGTAGCGCCTTATTTAATCATTTTGCCCTTTATGGTTTTGCCATTTTAGAAGGTGTGCCCTGTATAGAAGGCCAAGTACTTGAGGTCATCAAGAGCTTCGGTTTTGTCAGAGAAACCAACTATGGTCAGTTATTTGAGGTCAAAACTCAGGTCGAGCCCAACAATCTGGCATTTACTAACCTAGGTTTGGGTCTGCACGCAGATAACCCCTATCGTGACCCAGTACCAACGATACAGTTGCTACATTGTTTGGAAAATAGCGTGGATGGGGGCGAATCCATTTTAGGTGATGGTTTTAAAGCCGCATCTATATTACGCGAAGAAAACCAAGCCAATTTTGACCTTCTGAGCCAAACTTGGATTAATTTTCGTTTTCAAGATAAAGACACAGACCTTCAATCACGGGTGCCTTTAATTGAAGTGAATGATAATGATCAGATTGTGAAGGTGCGTTTCAACAACCGCTCTATCGCGCCGATTAATATCGATAAACATAAAATGAAAGCCTTCTATCAGGCTTATCAACATTACGCAGAAATCCTTACCCGTCAAAGTATCATGATTGACTTTAAGTTAGAGCAAGGCCAATTAGTCATGTTTGATAACACCCGTGTTTTCCATGCCAGAAAAGCCTTCTCTACTTCGGGCAGCCGTTGGTTACAAGGCGCTTATGCCGATGTGGATAGCCTCTACAGTTTACAGTCTGTGCTTTCAAGACCTGCAGAAAAAACGACTCAAAATACACACTCTAAACAAGCCTAATAAGGAGCCGAGCATGACAAACACCAATAGCATATTAGCTAAAATAAACCGTCTCTTTGACGACCACGGCAAGGATTGGTACATGGGAGAGCCTGTCACCATGGCAGAACATATGCTGCAATCAGCCTTTTTCGCCCAACAATCCGGTGCCGATGATGAGCTTATTATCGCGGCGCTTTTACATGACATTGGCCATTACACCAGTGAGTACGCCGAGGACTGTTTACAGCAGGGCATTGATAACGAGCACGAAGATAGCGCAGCTGAGTTTTTAAAAACCCACTTTTCAAAAAGAGTGCTAGATGCAATCCGCCTTCATGTAGCCAGCAAGCGTTACCTATGTGCCATCAAACCAGAATATTACGACGTACTGTCCGAAGCCTCTAAAGAGTCGCTCGCCGTACAAGGTGGCCCTATGAATAGCGACGAAGTCACAGAGTTTGAAGCTGAACCTTATCATCAGGATGCCATCAAGGTGCGTTATTGGGATGATGCGGGTAAACAAGATTCACTCACTGTGCCAGATCTTGCCCATTATATTCCTATGATGCAGAAACTTTTACTTCAGCCCGCCGCTGACAATTAATGTAAGGAATTGATTTTATGAGCAAGCTTATCCTCATCATGATTGATGGCATCAGTGCAGATCTTTTTGAAGACGCAAAGAGTTGGTTACCCAACCTTCATGCTTTGGCACAAAAAGGCACCCGTATAAACGCCTTAACGCCAGAGGTCTGTGGCACCTCTTTTCCCGGTCGAACCTCTATGATTGCAGGGCAAACTGGGGCGGAACATGGTGTTTACGGCAATAAAATTTGGGATGGTTTTGAATTTCGTTGGGCCACACCCGATGATGTCTTAACCGATACTGTTGCGACATTAGCCAAACAGGCTGACAAAAAAGTCGCCGGTCTTGGTTATGGCATGGTCAATACCAAGGATTGTGATTTATACCTTGCTCCTTGGTGGTCAGATGAAACGATGAATCGTGCCCGACCGGATGATTCATCAAGCCCTGAAGACAAACAAACACTCGCTGATAAGCAAGCTCAAAATCAAGCGGCTAAAGATGCCTTAACCGCTCGCACTAAAGATAGGTTAGCCCAGCTGGACCAAGCACGCTTTGATACCCAAGTTATCAACCCCAATGCAGCTAAATATCAAGACTACAACAACACAGAGACCATGACCTTTGGTATGTTAGCCGATCAGCAGCTATTAGATATTGCGGCTGGCTTGGCATGTTCTGATGATGCGCCTGATTTTATTTTGTTAGAGATAGCCGCAACGGATTATTTTCTACATAAATACGGGGCAAACGACCCTATGATGCAGCACTCATTACGTACCGCAGATGCGCAAGTTGGCACACTATTAGAAAGGTTGCGCCAAGCAGACAAGCTAGATGACTACAACTTTGCCATCATGAGTGACCATGGTCATACCGCCATGAGAGACGCTATTTATTGTGATCGAATACTGCCAGAAGGTGTACGTTGGTCTAGCGAAGGCGGCATGTTATTGATTGCGCCTAGGTCTCAAACTGAAGCCGATCAAGTGACACAGATACTACTCGATGCGGGTCTTGAAACTTGGAGCAAAGATTTTTTACCCCAAGCGCAACGTGACGAACTGCTTGTCTTCACCTCAAAAGAAGGTTCCTTGATTAGCTTTGAGCGTGACCTTAAAGGCACAGGTGAGAATCATGGCAGTTCCAAATATCAGTCCAACCACGGTATGCGACCTGGCTCACAAGAAGACTATCGTTTTTGCCTCTTTGTCGGGCCTGATATTCCACAAAAAGACATCGCGTTTACCACAGCCTCACGCGTTGCGCCAACGCTAGCCGCCATCCTAAAACTAGACACACCTTGGGATGAGGAGCCACTTTGTTAGTCGCTTATTTATAACCGCAAAACACTTAATACTGAGCTGGGTTAACCACCTGGCTCAGGGTTTTTCTGCCTCGCGAAACGCTCAAGTACATCCAAGGAAAAAGGTATCCAGCCCTCTGCACTAAAGGCGATAGACCTCACGTTTAGCACTTGATCCATGGCTTCTCGGGCTGCCATTCCCTCAAATTGAATCAGATAGGCTGCCATCACCAATCCCGTTCTATCTTTACCTGAACGACAATGTATAAGGATTGGGCCTAATGCTTTATTGGAAGCAATAAAGTCCATCGCCTTAGGTAAGTTCGCTAAGCAAATTTCTTTGTCACCTGCATGCACCGGCGCATTAGGCGACATGGGGATATTGGCATGTAGGATACCTGCTTCTTGCATCGCACCCTGATCAACCGCTTCAGCAAAGTTCACGCTCAAGATGGCAGCAATGCCCTTTTCTTTGAGCTCTGTAAGCTCCCAAGCATCTAGGTTCGGTCCAGATCGCCCTGCAATTTCACCTTGTTTTAGCCAAAATACCTTTTCCATTATTCTTATCTCCCACCCTATATCACTTATAAATGTTTAATTGTCCCTGTTAGCTTCTGGCAGATCGCCCTTTGTATTTCCCAAAGGTGTGTTACTCGTTTCAAGCATCTCTTCTGACTCTAACTCGTTATCAACAAGCTCTGGGTCTAAAAACTCAGAGCCTAACAGTTCAGGGTCTAGAAGCAGCACTTCTTGCTCTTCTTGTAGGTCTTGCTCTTGCTCTTCTTGTAGGTCTTGCTCCTCTACTGCTTTAGCCTCTTCTTTCTCTTTCCAGAACATAAGCCAATCCATCAACTCTTTTGAGGTACTCATCACCTTGCCTCCCATAGAAGAAAGAGAATCAGAAAGATCAGAAATAGCATTTCTAATCTTACCATCATCACAGGTACCTTCTTGTTCAATCCAGTGAATGCTATTACCTGCAACCACGATGGAACCCGACACCACTACCGAAGCAGTGAACAGAAAAGCAAAAGCGAAAGGCAAGCCTAAAAGGCCCACTGGATTTACATTTGCGTGCTGTATATTACTCAGATCCAAATCCTTAACCGTCACCGTCAACTCTTTGGTAATCAGCTTGCATCTTGGTTCTTGGAATTCATGGGTTTTGGGCACCATGATGCAACCGGATAAAAAACTCACTAGGGTGAGACAAACCAACATTCGCTTAAAGCGACCATATAAAGGGGAAACGTCCTTATTCTGCTTAACAAACCGCACTAAACTAATCCTTAATTTTATCATTAGATTAACAAGTTACATTGATTAGTGGGACATATCAAAACCCCTATATTTAGCCTACGTCTTTATGCACTTTCTTAAACCCGCTTATCATTCGATAGTTATTTCAAATCAGGATTCTGTATTAATTAAGGTGTTCACTATTTAAGCTCTTTTTAAGCACCATCTCACGGTTATTTTCTACCAACTTGGTGCTTAGGATTAAATACAGCTGACTGGTAGGCCGCTTTAATCTGACAAAAACATCATAAAAATAATGAAATACAGGTGATCATCTTGATAATCCAAAACAAAGTAAGTAACAAATTGATTAGGCTTTCCCGATACTTAGGCTTGGGGGCAGGCACTCTTGCTCTTAGTTTAAGCTTGGCCTTTTCAAGTACAGCACAGGCCCAAGAAATATCGCTAACGACAACAGACTGGGCGCCCTTCTACGGCAGTTCACTTGAGCGCGGTGGCTTTGTTTCTGCCATAGTCGCTGAGTCCTTAAAAGCATCAGGTTATGACAGCAATATTGTTTTCAGTGACTGGACAGAAGCCTTTGAAAAGGTCAAAACAGGCAAAAAAGACATGCTAGTCGGCGCTTATTTCTCAGAAGATAGGGCCAGAGACTTTCACATATCTATCCCTATCTATTCCTTGATGACAGGCGTTATCAAAAAGCAGGATTTCCCCCTTAACTTTGTTAATTCATTTGATGAGTTAAACAATTACAAACTGGGTAAGATTGATGGCTCAGTGGTCGGAAAAAGCTTTGATGCCTTTCCCTTTAAAAGCCTAACCGGTTATCCAGGTGTTGCCGACGGTTTGAAAGCGTTAGATCAAGGTCAAATTGATTTATATATCGACAGTGTTGCCGTGGTGAAACAGGTGGCAACAGACTTGGGTATGGATTCATCGCAACTTAAGCTGGTGCAACCACCATTAGAAGAAAATGACTTGTATGTTCTGGTCTCTAAAAATATCCCTAACTCAATAGCACTAAGAGATGCGTTTAATGCCGGTTTCATTCAGATTCAAGCGAATGGCACCTACGAAACTATCTTAAAAGACTTTAATCAAATCTAGAGCTCTGATACGCACTTCGAAGCCATGGATGGCATCTAGGCCGACATCATCACTAAGACACACCCTTATCTTTGTATTTCAGATTAATTCTCATAGCTACTTGTCCTAAGCACTCGTTTGCAACAAGATAGACAGCTTACTTAAGTCTATAAACTTTCTGTTTCGTTTTTTATTCTTTCACCTCGTTTTGATAAGATCACTAAGGTCATCATATGAAAAAATCCCATAAGGCAGCCTTGCTTTGCACTACCGTATTTCCAGGTGCAGGTTACTTTATGCTGGCCAAACCTTGGCATGGTATTAGCTCGTTAATGGTTACCCTGCTTTCCTTCGTCTTCATATTGAAAGAAGCCATGTTTAAAGCCGATATTATTTCCAAACAAATTTTGGCGGGTGATATGGCCTTTGATCCGATCCAGATTACCAAGTTGCTTATTTCTGGTCCTTCCCTTTATGGCCCTGCATTCATTGAAAACTTATCTCTTTTCTTATTTGCTACCTGGCTAGTCACTGCCTTAGATTGTTACCGTCTTGGCAAGGTATTAGACAAAAAACCAAGCTTTTAGCACTTACCTATTTTTAGGCATAAACTCACTACTTTTTGTGGCATCTACCTTTTGATGCCAGTGTCAAAAAAATAAAGAGAGATTAGTAATATCTCACGTCATTTAATAATAATGAGTGGAATGATTTCACTCATTACGACCTTTCCTATCAAAAAAACTTCGTTTCCCATCGAAAAACAAATATCTTCCTCGTTAATCATTAGCTCCACAAACTTTGTTATTAGATTAATAAAATCACGCATAAAACGTCTGACAGACGTCATAAATCCCTTTAAAAAAATCACTTACATCCATAAGCATAAGATAGAAAAAACACCTAATAGATGTTTACGAGAGTCAGACTAAAAAATCAAATTAATACGATTCATACAGATCTAAATCAAAGAAAAGATCAAAAAACCTATCAGATATTTAATCTAAATCATGGATTAATAAGATAGAAATAATTCGTTTTTTTTATCTAAACAAATATTTTAATATCATTTTTCATTCAACAAAAACAAAAAAAGACAGGAGATAAACATGCTTATCGATGTTGATTGCCATAACTACTGGAGCACAGCTGATGTGCTTATTCCTTACCTTGATAAACATCACAGGGATTATTTTACCCGTGGCGAGTTACCTGGTCCCCGTGGTGCTTTCCCCCATGGTCACCGTGCTTGGTTACACCCAGAAGGCTTCAAGCGTGCAGATATCAATCCCATTAGTGAGGAAGATAACTACACCATAATGAAAGAAAAGCATCTTGATAAATATAATATTGATTACGCCGTACTTACTGGCGATGAAGCGATTGAAGCTTCTACTCTTGCCAACCCTCATTATGCTTCGGCTTTGGTGCGAGCATACAACGATTACCAGATAGAAGAGTGGTTACCGCGTGACGAACGCTTCGTGGGTTCTATCTGCATTGCACCTCAAGACCCTCATCTTGCAGCAGCAGAGATTCGTCGTCTCGGGCACCACCCTCGTATGGTACAAGTATTGGCATCTCATGGCTCAACACGCCCTTATGGCGACCCATTTTATCACCCAATATTTGAAGCCTGTGCCGAAGTAGGCCTGCCTTTTGCTATCCATTTAGGTGGTCAAGGTGGTATCAATTCCAACCCTATTGCAGCAGGCCCTACCACCTATTTCTGGGAAACCCATGCGATTTTGCCTCAAGCTGCCATGACACATATGGCCAGCATGATAGCCCAAGGCGTTTTTGAAAAATTCCCTAGCCTTTATTTCGTCATCATTGAGTGTGGTGTGGCTTGGGTCCCAAGTGTCTTGTGGCGTCTTGATGCCAACTACAAAGCATTACGCAAGGAAACCCCTTGGCTAAAACGTTTACCGAGTGAGTATTTTAGAGACCACATTCGATTCACAACCCAGCCATTAGAGCGTCCAGATAATCTGCAACACCTATGGTCAGTATTGGAAGCGATGGATGGCAAAAACACCTTATTGTTCGCCTCAGATTACCCTCATTGGGATTATGACGATGTCAACAATCTGCATATACCACCAGAATGGCGTGAAAACATCATGGGCGGTAACGCAATGCAAGTGTATACACGCCTTCAAGATTTAGAAGCACAAAAACAAACGGCTAAAGGAGAACTTCATGTCTGATAATAAACACATAGTTTGCAAAACCAGTGACGTCTCCCCAGGTCTGCAAAAAATTGTACAAGTAGGACGAATGAGTATTGGTATTTTCAATATCGAAGACCAATACCATGCCATGCTTAATGTCTGCCCCCACCAAGGTGCCGCTTTATGTGAAGGTCCAGTCTGTGGCACATCAGCAAACACTGAAAAAGCTGAATTTGTTTATTGCAAAGAAAACGCCTTGGTCCGCTGCGCATGGCACGGGTGGGAATTTGACATCAAATCAGGTGAGTTCCTTGTCGATCCGTCCATTAAGGCAAAAACATTTCCAGTCAGCGTCGAAGGCGAAGACATTTACGTCCACATCTAATGTGTAAATAGGACTCATCCTAGGGTAAGGCTTGACGCTTAGGCTCAAGCTTTACTTTATTCGCTTTGACTATAAAGGTGCTGAAATGAACATGACACAATCCATTGACAATAAAAACACCTGGTTATCTGGCTTTAAAACAGCCCGCTGCCTACGTGTGGTGAACGAAACCTGGGACGTAAAAACCTTCTGGTTTGCATTAGAGAATAATGACGCTTTAAGTTTTAAGCCGGGTCAATTTCTTAGTTTTACATTTAATATCGATGGTAAAACGATAAACCGATGTTACTCAATATCGTCATCGCCTACACAGCCTTATCAATTTGGCATCACTATCAAACGCGTCCCAGGAGGATTAGTCTCCAATTGGACCCACGATCACCTCAACATAGAAAGTAAAGTCACCGTCGCACCACCGACAGGGCACTTTAACTGCATCGACATAACCGCTAAAAAGTATCTCTTTTTATCGGGTGGTAGCGGCATTACACCGAGCATGTCTATGATCCGTTGGATGCAGGATTCAGGGCAAACGCCTGATGTGCATTTTATACATAGCGCTCGTAGCCCAAAAGACATCATATTCAAGGATGAGTTATTACAAATCGACGCAAAATGGCCTAATTTCCAGTTATCCACATTATGTGAAGAGAAATGCCCAGAAAACGGCTGGAGTGGTTATAGAGGCCGACTTACAGCGAACCAAGTTCAACACATTTGCCCAGATTACAAAGAACGGACCATCATGTGCTGTGGCCCTGAACCTTATATGAAAGCGGTTAGACAAATACTTGAAAGCATTGATTTTCCGATGGAGAACTATGTAGAAGAGTCCTTTGGCGCACCAGCACCAAGCACCTCTGAATTATCTCAAAGCCCTGACGAGAGCAGTGATAAAAGAGTAAACATTGACGTTCAATTAAACTTTACAACTACCAACAAACAAGCCGCAGGTGAATCAAAAACAAGCGTTCTAGACACAGCTCAAGCCAATGGAATATGGATTCAAGCAGGTTGTCGCACCGGTATTTGTGGTAGCTGTAAGGTCATCAAAACAAGCGGTTCAATCACTATGGATGAGCAACCGATAGGGCTTTCTAAAGAAGAAATTACCGAAGGCTATATTCTTGCCTGTTGTTCCTACCCCCAAAGCGATTTATCAATTAAAGCTTAATGGCATTATAAATAGGCCATTCATTTCTAAGGCCTATCACACTATCCCATTTCACGAGAAGGCTATTATGAAAACCCTATTATTAGTACTGCTGTCATTAACTCTTGTTAGCAAAGTTTATGCTTTAGAACAGGTTGAATTTTCGATTGGTGACTGGTCTCCCTATACCTCTCAATCAGATCAAAATGGCAAGTTAGCGGAAAATATCATTATCGAAGCCTTTGAGTTGGAAGGTGTTAAGGTAAAGCTAATTTATAATAAATGGTCAGACAGTTATGACGAGGCTTTGAATGGGGTAACGGATGGCACCTTCCCCTGGTCCATAAAAGAAAATAGCCTACGTGACTTCTACGTTAGTCAGACACTCATCGCGCAAAAGCAGGTTTTTTTCTCTCTGAAATCGACCGGCTTTGACTGGCTTTCATTTGACGATCTTAGTCAATATAAAATTGCAGCGACTAAAGCATATTCCCATGTCCAGGACCTGGAAAAGAACAATATAAGCTTTATTTTATCCAACACGGACCTTGATAGTTTTAACAAGGTATTAAGTGGTGAAGCCGATGCTTATCCGTCTTCAGAGGTTGTGGGTATGCAGTTGATCAATTCAACTTACAACGCGGAAGATGCCGCCAAGTTTGTCACTCACCCCATCCCTATGACAATTGATAACATGTATTTATTAGTCTCTAAGAAAAAAGACAATGGCGAAGAGATTATTCAAACATTCAATAAGGGCCTGATTAAATTACAATTATCGGGTCGATATAACACGATATTAAACAGTTTAAGGGTGAACTAAGAAGATTGAATTAAGAAAGGGAAATTAAGAA
>Ga0105354_1002191_pt1 | contig 11713 bp, 11 predicted proteins | sample GOMGulsemesocosm_FD_83658 | JGI IMG/M metagenome (GOLD analysis project Ga0105354, IMG submission 83658) | Methane-oxidizing microbial communities from mesocosms in the Gulf of Mexico - GOM9B Gulf of Mexico | ecosystem: Environmental > Aquatic > Marine > Cold seeps | place: USA: Gulf of America...
ATAACATTAATACGTTAGAGCGTATTAATGATGATAAAGAACTTAACATGAATGACATATGTAAAGTTAAGATTAGAACAACAAAGCCTTTAATGGTAGATTCCTACAGAGAAAACAGAACAACAGGAAGTATTATTTTAGTAGATGATACCACTAATGAAACTGTTGCTGCAGGAATGATAGTATAGTTCAAGAAAGCGTAAAAAACACATTAAAATGTTTAAAAAAATATATTTTAACATAGGAGGATCTTTATTATTTAGATCCTTTGGTGTTTTATTTACCTTGCTTCTAAATTATTTAATAGCTAAGTATTGTGGTTCGGAAGGATACGGCTTATTTTATCAAGGACTTACTATTTTTTCAATATTAACAATAGTTGGTTGCATTGGTTTAGATAATTTAGTGTTGTTTAAAACGTCTGAGCATAGCTCTATTAAGGAGATAGATAAAATTAATCAATTAATTTTTAGTGTATACAAATTTGTTATACCTACAGCAATAATTATTTCGGTTTTAATGTTTTTGTCAGCAAATTTTTTGGCTGAATATTATTATAAAGAACCCCAATTAGCTAAAACAATTCAGCTTTTCTCATTAGGAATATTGCCTTTTATTTTATTACAGTTAAATAGTGAAAATTTAAAAGGTAGTTCAAAAATAAAAACAGCTTCTTTTTTACAAGGATTTGCACCACAGTTTTTATCAGTGTTGTTGGGTTTATTATTTTATTTTTTATTTTATAAAAATGAAACAGGCTTTGTTTTAAGTACAGTAGTAACTTATTGGTTAGTTTTTAGTATATCATTCTTTTTAGTAAAAAGACAATTAATTGTAGATCAATTAAAAAATAAACTTAACCTAATAACTAATAAAGAATTACTAAAATCCTCTAAAACTTTTTGGATTACTGCATCTGTAAGTATTATATCTTCAAATGTAGTTGCTTTAGTTTTGGGTTATTATTTAGACTCTAAAGTAATTGGTGTTTATGGAATAGCAGTTAAAGTGTCCTTAATTATTAGTTTTATTTTGCCATCTATAAATAGTGCTATGGCACCAGAGTTTGTAAAGAATATAGTTAAAAAAGATTTTTCAACATTAGATAAGCTTGCTAAAAAGAGCTCTTTGTTAATGTCTGCTATTTCTATACCAATGGTTATTTTTTTAACTTTCTTTTCAGATTTTGTTATGTCGCTTTTCGGAGAAGAATTTGCTGCAGGAGGAATAATATTAACCATATTAGCTTGGGGACAATTTTTTAAAGCTGTTACAGGATCTGTTGGTTATATTTTAATGTCTGCTAGGTTAGAAAAATATTTACTTTACAGTATATTATACTCTTTAGTTTTTAGTCTTATTTTAAGTGTAATTCTAATACCTAACTATGGTATAGTTGGTGCATCTATTGCAGTTGCAAGTAGTATAGCATTTCAAAATTTATATTCAAGCTATATTTGTTATTCAAAACTATCTATTGTCCCTTTATTTTTTATTAAACACAAATTGTAATGTCAAAAAAATCTGAACCAGTAATTATTATAGGAATGCATAGATCAGGAACTTCAATGCTTTCCGATTTATTAAAAGATTTAGGTCTTTACACAGGCAATAGTCTTGGTAGTCATGGAGAAGCAGATTTTTTCTTAAAACTTAATGATTGGTTGCTTTCTCAAACTTGCGCCTCATGGGATAATCCAAATACTTTAGAGCATATTTATAAAGAAGATAATAAAGCTGAATATAATAGTTTTGTAGGGTTTTTGAAAACAGTAATTTCAAGTCCAATGTTTTTAAAATTTAAAGGTATTAAGCAATCTAAGCATTGGGGTTTTAAAGATCCGGTAAGCTCTATAACACTCCCTTTTTGGTTATCTGTTTATCCAAACGCAAAAGTTATTTATATTAAAAGACATGGTTTAGATGTTTGTAATAGTTTAAAAGTTAGAAACGATAAGAAGTTTATTAAATCTATGGATAGGTTTAAAAACAAAGCGGCTTATGGTTATTATTTAATTTACAAGCAGTTTTATGGTAAAGATAAAAGGAATAGAGGTTTTATATCTAGTTTGTTGTGTAAGGACTTTGATTACGGACTAGATTTATGGGATTACTACAATGCTCAATGTAAAAAACATTTGGAGAACGTACCTGATAATAGAAAAATTGAAATTCAATACGAAGTATTGTTAGAGCAACCAGAGATAGAATTGGAAAGAGCAGTTAGTTTTATTGGTTTAGATGCCAATAAAGAGAAAATAAGTAAAGTTTCTAAAGACGTAAATTCTAGTCGTGCTTATGCATATATTAATAAAAATGCAGATTTAATAACGGCAAAACATAAGGAAGTTTTAAAAAATCATAATTACTAAGATATCATGAAAAAAATATCACTTATATTATTTGTTGTTTTTATGTGTTGTAAAAACGAAACTAAAGACGCTGTAACTATTGAAGAAGCTAATACAGTTTTAACAGAAAATCTTGAAGAAGAGAATAAGTACAAAATTGAATTAAATGGTGTTTTCACTACTAATAGTACGCTTGTTCTAAATTACTTATCTAAAGTTGAAGAACGTTTTACTAACTCTAAGAAAATAACAAAACAAGTTAACGGTAGTTTAGAGCCACAAACAGTAATTTTTGAATTACCAAAGAACGACGATTTAGAAAAATTTAGAATTAAACCTATATTAAAAGAAGAGCAACTATCGTTTCAGTTAGATTCAATTAGTATTTCAATAAATAATAATAAAATAAACATTTTACCAAACGAGTATAAAATGTATTTAAGAAATAATGTTTATTCCAAAATAGATAATGAAACAGGAGTAATAACTCTAATTACTCAAGAAGTTAAAGGAAAAACCGTATTAAACCCATTTATTCTTTCTACACCAAAATTATCTGAAGCTATTTTCAATCTTTAAAAAGTTCTTTTATGTATTTTTTATCTAAATATAACCAAATAGGACCAAGTAGTAGATACAGGCTTTATCAATACATTCCTTTTTTAAAAAAATATAATATTGAGTCAAATTCTTTTTTTGATGAAAATTATAAACCAGGATATTCATACAAAAACCTAAAAGGGTTATCATATTTAATTAAGATTTATTTAAAAAGATTTAAGTTGTTATTAAAAATAAGTTTTAAGAATCAACCTGTTTTTTTACAATATGAATTCTTACCATTTATTCCTCAATTTTTTCTTTTTAAACTTTTAAACATAAAATATGTAGTTGACTATGATGATGCAGTTTTTCATGATTACGATCAACACAGCTCTTCTTTAATAAGGTCGTTGTTGGGTAATAAAATTAAATTTGTAATTAAAAATGCAAAACATGTAATTACAGGAAGCCCATATTTAACAGAATATGCAACAAAATTTAATAGTAATGTAACAGAAATTCCAACATCAATAAATATTGAGAAGTATAAACTTAAAGATTATAATATTACTAACCCTGAATACACTATTGGTTGGATTGGTAGTAAGACTACTTCTAAAAATGTTCTTCTATTAATCCCAGTATTTGAGAAATTAATAGAACTAGATTATAAAATAAAATTAGCGTTTATTGGTTTTGATGAAGATTTAAAGTCAAAATTTACTCATTTACCTGTCGAATTTATAAAATGGAGTAGTGATACGGAGGTTAAAAATATTAGAACTTTTGATATAGGAATTATGCCTTTAGAAGAAAACTTATTTAATAAAGGTAAATGCGCTTTTAAGTTAATACAATATATGGCTTGTGGGATACCAACTATTTCATCAGATTTTGCAGCAAACAGAAAAGTAGATAGAAACAATCAAAATTTGTTCGCTTACACAAATATAGAATGGTTAGATGCATTTAAACAAAGTATAACTAATCAAGATCAATTTAATAAGATTGGATTAAATAATCGTATTATTATAGAACAAGACTACTCAATTCAAAGTAATTTAAAATATTATGAGGCAATTTTTGACAAATTAAAAGCTTAAAGTAATGAATGGTAGTTTTTTAAATATTTTTTTTTTTAAACGTGAAAATATAAATTCAAATTTATATTTTTTATTGTTTTTATTTCCAATTCTTCCTTTTCATTGGCAATCAAAAACACTTATTTTCTGGGCTATATTAAGTATAGCTTTTGGCTATAAAATCTTCAAAAAAAACATTAAAAATTATAACTACAAACCTTATTTATATAATTCTGGTTGGCTTATTTTTTTACCGATTACACTTGTCTATTCAGAGAATGTTAGTAATGGGATAGATTTTTTAAGAAAAAGTATTCCTATAGTTATTGTTCCTTTTGTTTTTATTTATTTCAATAGTAAAAAGGCTAAGATTAACCAAAATGCGTTGCTTTGGTTTTTTGTTATTGTAAATGTTGTTTTATGTCTATTTATGTATCATCATTTGCATGATAAGTTTATTCATTTCTATACAAAAAAATTTGGTGCAAACGGTTTTGATATTTTGCATTACATTAATTTTCAAATAGAAAATAGAGAGTATTTATATCAAGATGGAAAAGAAAGTACGTTTAACCTTTTTTTTCATAAACTATATTTTTCTACTAATTTAGTTTTTTGTTTGTTCTTTTTAGTAAAAGAAATTATAACAAACTCCACTTACCTAAAGAAACTAATTGCAATGTTTATAGGTCTCTTTTTTGCGATTAACCTTGTTGCTTTTAGATCAACATCTAGCCTAATATTTGTAGTTGGTGTTCTACCAATATATGTACTGTATTTATTTTTTAGAAAAACAGATTCAAAGCATTTTTTTAAAAGTATTGTGGTGTTGTTAGTTGTAATTGGGGTTAGTTTAGTTTTGTTTACACCTAAACTTTACAAAACAAAATTTGTTAATGGTTTTGAGAGCAGGTTAGCATTAAATTTGTGTAATATTAAATTAATTAAAGAAAAGCCGTTATTTGGTTATGGAATAGGAAGTGTTCAAGATAATTTAAATCAATGCTATAAAACTCAGCTTAGAACAAATAAAGACCAAAGATTTTTTTATCCATTAAAAGAGTCTCATAATTCACATAATCAATATATAAATATGTATTTGTCAGGTGGAATTATTGCTTTACTACTTTTTCTTTTAATGTTATATTATAATTTTAGACAAGCTTATATAAATAAAGATGATTTATATTTGATTTTCATCTTATTAATAGGATTTACCTTAATATTTGAAAACTTTTTTAGTAGAATAAATGGTGTGCTCTTTTTTAGTCTTTTAAATAGCTTATTTTTGTTAAATAAGATACAACAGAATAAAAATAATGCTTAAAGCGCCAATATTAATCTTAATAATAAATATAGTTTTTTTTTGTGGTTTGTTTTTAACCACAATGTATCTTACATTTTCCTATGTTAAAAAAATTAAACAAATATCGACTGCAAAAGCAGCGAGCTTTATTTACATCCTTTTGGGATTGCATTTGTTAGCTGCAACGTTTGGTTACTTAATTACTAAATCAAGCAGAGGTGATGCTGTTTATTATTTTGAATCTGCCCTAAGAGCAAATTCTTGGACAGAACTTATAGGCACAGGAAGTTACTTCATTAAATTAATTGCTTACTTTTTCAAATCGTTTGGACTTAATTATTTTAATGTATTTTTTATATTTTCACTATTTGGATTAGTAGGGTTTTACAAGTTTTACGAATTAATTCTTGATTATGGTAAAAAGGAAAACATTACATTTCCTAAATATTTTTTTTTATTACTATTATTTCCCACATTCCATATTAATACTGTTGCAATTGGTAAAGACGCATTAATACTGTTTTTATTAGCTACACTTTTTAAACAAATATTTATTTATAGAGGAATTAAATTTAAAACATTAATCCCTATTATATTCATAATCTTAGTAAGACCACATGTTTCAATTATTTTTATAGTTGCCTATGTTCTTGTTTTGTTCTTCTCTAGTGAGTTAAGTTCATTAAAGAAAATAGGAATAGTATTAGTTGGAATAATAGGTTTAATGATTGCAATTCCAGTAATAGAGACAAGATTAAAAGTTAGTATTACAGATTTTGATGGTTTTTCAAGTAAATTAGATAGGATTCAAAACTTTAGTAATAGAAAAGATATGGGAAGCAGTACCATAAATATTAAAGATAAATCTATCGCCTTTAGGATGTTTGCTTACTCTTATTTACCATTAATTTGGAAAGCAGATAGTATTTTAAAATATTTAGTTTCTGTAGAAAATTTATATTTACTCTTTTATCTGTTTTTATTGTTATTAAAAAAAGGAAAAAGAAAATTTATTAAAAACTCTAATTTAATGATAAAACTTATGCTTGTTTATTCTTTAATCGCATGGTTTATTTTCAGTTTTTCACTTTATAATTTAGGATTATCTACAAGACAAAAATATATGTACATTCCTTTCTTATATTTTGTTATTTTTGCCTTCTTAGCTAATATAAAAACAAAAGTAAATGTCAAAACCCAAACTGGTTAGAATAACAACCATACCAGAATCTCTGGCAGTTTTACTTAAGGGACAGTTGTGTTTTATGCAAAAACATTATAACGTCTTAGCAATTTCATCTAATGGTAAAGCATTACAAGATGTAAAGACTAACGAAAACGTATCTGTATTACCAATAGATATGTCAAGACAAATCACACCAATAAAAGATATAGTCTCTTTAGTTAAATTATACAAAGTTTTAAAAAAAGAAAAACCATTTATAGTTCATACTCATACACCAAAAGCAGGTATTATAGGTATGTTAGCTGCTTATTTAGCAAACGTACCAAACAGGCTTCATACCATAGCAGGATTACCTGTAATGGAATCTAAAGGAATAAAACGTAAAATATTATTATTTGTAGAAAAGCTAACCTATAAATCTGCCACTCAGGTTTTTCCAAATTCAGTTGGGTTAAAAGATTTTGTAATAGAAAATAAACTAGCTAAAGACGATAAATTAAAAATTATCGGAAAAGGAAGTTCAAATGGAATTAACGTTAATCATTTTAATAAAGATTTTTTAGAACATGCAGAGTTAATAGCTTTAAAAACCAAATTAAAAATTGATAAAGACGACTTTGTTTATATCTTTGTGGGTAGAGTTGTTTCAGATAAAGGTATAAACGAGTTAATATATGCTTTTACAAAATTATCGACATCAAATTCTAATGTTAAATTATTAATTGTTGGTGGATTTGAGCAAGAATTAGATCCTGTTAATCCAGAAGTGTTAAAAGAAATAAAATCTAACAGTCAAATTATATCTGTAGGTTTTCAAAAAGATGTTAGACCATATTTTGGAATATCAAACTGTTTAGTGTTTCCAAGTTATAGAGAAGGATTTCCAAATGTCGTAATGCAAGCAGGAGCTATGGGTTTAGTATCTATAGTATCTAATATTAATGGTTGTAACGAGATAATTAAAGATGAAAAAAACGGTATAATAGTGCCAGTTAAGAATACCGATGCAATTTATAATGCAATGAGTTATCTTTTACAGAATCCAAATGAACTGGATAAAATGCAGTTAAATACAAGGAAACAAATTGTAGATAATTATCAGCAAGAGTATATTTGGAATGAATTGCTAGTGACCTATAAAAATTTATAAAAATAGAAGCGTTGTACAAATTAATATTAAAACGAATTTTAGATTTAACATCGGCCATTATTGGCTTTTTGTTGCTTAGTCCTATTTTTATTTTTGTGTTAATATATCTTTATTTTTATAATAATGGCTCTCCATTTTTCTTTCAAAAAAGACCTGGAAAAAACGAAAAGATTTTTTCAATAATAAAGTTTAAAACCATGAACGATAAAAAAGATGTCCATGGGAATTTATTACCTGATAATGAGAGATTATCAAAAACAGGAAAAATAATAAGAAAAACCTCTTTAGATGAATTGCCCCAATTAATAAATGTAATAAAAGGCGATATGAGTTTAATTGGTCCAAGACCATTATTACCAGAATATTTACCTTTGTATAATAAAGACCAAAAGCGAAGACACAATGTTAAACCTGGTATTACAGGTTGGGCTCAAGTTAATGGTCGAAATGCAATAAGTTGGGCAAAGAAATTTGAATATGATGTATGGTATGTAGATAATGTTTCTTTCATTCTAGATATTAAAATTTTAATTAAAACAGTACTAAAAGTCGTTAAGTCAGAAGATATAAATGCACAAGGACAAGCTACAACTTTACCTTTTAAAGGAAATTAATAATTTATGGAAAAAATAGCGATAATAGGCGCAGGTGGTTTTGGTAGAGAGTTAAAGTGTTTAATTGATGATATTAATAAAATATCTCCAAAATATAATTTAATAGGTTTTTATGACGATAATTTACCTTTTGGAACTTTTATAAATGGAATTGAAGTCTTAGGTGGTATTAAAGAATTAAATGCAGTTACCGAAAAATTAAATATTGTTCTTGGTGTTGGAGAACCTAAAGTTAAAGAGCGAATTATATCTAAAATCTCTAATTTAAATGTAGTATTTCCAAACTTAATTCATCCTTCTGTAATTGTATCTAATGATTATGTTGATCTAGGAAAAGGAAATATAATTTGTGCAAGTTCAATACTTACATGTAATATTAAATTAGGAGATTTTATTACTTTAAATTTAATGTGTACTGTTGGGCATGATACAATTATCAATAATTTTTGTTCGTTTATGCCAAGTGTTAACATATCTGGTGAAGTAGAATTAGAAAAAGGAGTATACATTGGTACTGGAGCAAAAATTATTAATCAATTAAAAATTGAAGAAAATGTTATTGTTGGTGCTGGAGCGGTAGTTTCTAAATCGCTTCCAAAAAATTGTACAGCAGTTGGTGTTCCAGCTAAGCCAATAAAAATAAACAAATAAATGAATACAAAAATTTGGTTATCGTCGCCACATATGGGCGGAAATGAGTTGTCTTTTATTAACGAAGCATTTTCTAGTAATTGGATTGCGCCCTTAGGACCAAATGTAAATGGTTTTGAGCAAGACATTCAATCTTATTTATCCCAAGATGTGTACACAGCATGTTTAAGTTCTGGTACGTCAGCAATTCATTTAGCGCTTATTATGGCTGGAGTAGAATTAAACGATGAGGTTATTTGTCAGAGTATGACATTTTCAGCATCTGCAAATCCAATTCTTTACCAAGGAGCAAAACCGGTTTTTGTAGATAGTGAAATAGACACCTGGAATATGTGTCCAATCCATTTAGAAAAAGCTATTAAAGACCGTATAGAAAAAGGTAAAAAGCCAAAAGCTATAATAGTGGTTCATTTGTATGGAATGCCGGCAAAAATGGATCAAATTAAAGCTATATCCAATCAATACAACATAACTTTAATAGAGGATTCAGCTGAAGCTTTTGGATCTACTTACAAAGATAAAAAGTGTGGAACGTTTTCAGATTTTGGAATCTTATCATTTAACGGAAATAAAATTATTACAACCTCAGGTGGAGGCGCATTAGTGTGTAAAACAGAAGAAGCAAGACAAAAAGCTGTGTTTTTAGCAACACAAGCGAGAGATAACGCACCACATTACCAGCATAGTGAAATTGGTTATAATTACAGAATGAGTAATATAACAGCAGGAATTGGACGCGGACAAATGCAAGTGTTAGACAAACATATTGGATTAAGACGTTCGAATAACGACTTCTATAAAAAGATTTTTAAAAATATAAGTGGAGTAAAAGTATTTACTGAGCCAAGTTCAGATTATTTTTCAAATCATTGGTTAAGTTGTGTTTTGTTTGATGAAAACTCAAAAATATCTTCAGAAAGTTTAAGATTAGCTCTAGAAAAAGAAAATATAGAATCTAGACCGCTGTGGAAACCAATGCATTTACAGCCTGTTTTTAAAGGTTATCCTTATTATGGAAATAAAGTATCAGAAAACTTATTTTTAAATGGCTTATGCCTACCTTCAGGTTCTAACTTATCAAAAGATGATAAGGTAAGAATTGAAAAAGCAATAATAACTGCTTTTAATTAAAAAGTAAATGTTAATGTTTTTAAATATTTTAATAATAACAGGTGTAATAATAACTGTTTTTTTTCTTATTAAAAGAGAATTTAAAATATTTAAAAATAGTGTTTTTTTTAAATCAGTATTAGTTGGAAGTGCTGTTATGCATTTTGCTATGACATTGCTTCAATATTATTTAAGTCTGTCTGGAAATTTCGACTCTAAAGTCTTTTATCAAAGAGCTTTAGATGCAGAAAATATAACTAGTTTGTTTAAAATAGGTAGCAGGTCAATATCTTTTTTTATTTATCCCTTAGTTAAAATTGGTGTCGATTTTATTTCAATTAGTTTCATTTATTCTCTCATTGGCTTTATTGGTTATGTAATTTATTTAAGACTCAGTTATGAATTAAGCATAAAAAATAAATTCTCAAGAGTTATACTATTAATTTTTTTCCTTTTTCCATCTATACATTTCTGGACAGGATCTTTAACCAAAGAATCTATTCTTTTTACACTATTAGTTATTATATATAGAGAAATTAAGATTAAAAACACTTTAACTATTACTGTATTAGTATGTTTGTTGTTAACCTTATTTATTAGGCCTTACATAGCTTTAATAAGTCTATTTTTATTAATAATATTTTACTTTAATCGATTTTCAAAAAAAACCAAAATAATATCATGTGGTTTATTAGCCATATCCGGATATTTATTGCTTAAATTTTTAAAAATTACTAGTCTTAGTAGTATTTCAAAAAATTACCAATATATTATAGACTATGCAAGCAGAAGCGGTAATAGTTCTATAGATTTAGCAAACTCAAATTATATTGAAAGAATGGTGTTAACTCTTTTTAGACCTTTGTTTTTTGATGCTAAAACATTTAATCACTTTATTGTTTCTGTAGAGAATTTATTTTGGTTATTTATAGTTGTTTTGCTTTTTTGGAATTTTAGGCTTTTAAAAAACATATTGCTTAAGAAAAGTAATTTATATCTTGTTTCATTCGTGGTTAGTACAATGGCTTTTTTCTCAATTTACATGTATAATCTTGGTTTGGCTAATAGAATGAGAGTTATGTTTATTCCTTATACGGTTTTAATTTTATTAAATGTATTAGCTAGTAAAAAGCAATTAAAACATTAGTTTTCTAATTAATATTAATTATATCACAAGGAATATTTCTATATTGTAATTTAATTTTAATATTTGTACTTTAAGTACTACCTATGTTAATAGATAAATTAAAAAAAGCCTTTATTCAAGTTATAGAATCTAGTAAAAAACGTGTTGACTTTAGAACATTAAGTTATTTGCCAAGATGGGCAATACTTTGTTTTGATTCTTTAATTTTACTAATTGCACTCTTTTTAACTAAAATAATAGTAAATAGACTAAGAGGAGTAGATTATATATCTCTAGTCCCTACTCTTGAAGAATATTCCTTAGTAATAATAAATATTTTATTCTTTATTCTTTTTAGAACCTATGCTGGGCTAATTAGACATTCAACATTTATAGATGCAATAAAATTCTTCCTGGCATCACTATCTACAATAGGGTTAAGTTTAATTTGTTATTACATAAGTTCATTTTTTATTGAAGAAGAGTTGTTTAAAATTCCTAAATTATTTCTTTACGGCGTCATCTCTTTTTGCGGATTATTTCTTTTTAGGGTTTTAGTAAAACAAGTCTTTGATGTTTATTTTAAATATCTAC
>Ga0105354_1002195_pt1 | contig 11705 bp, 9 predicted proteins | sample GOMGulsemesocosm_FD_83658 | JGI IMG/M metagenome (GOLD analysis project Ga0105354, IMG submission 83658) | Methane-oxidizing microbial communities from mesocosms in the Gulf of Mexico - GOM9B Gulf of Mexico | ecosystem: Environmental > Aquatic > Marine > Cold seeps | place: USA: Gulf of America...
AGTTATTGTAAATGTACTTGTTCCTGCATTAAAATTGCTATTTAAACCAGCAGGAAGCCCCATAACGTTGACTCCTGTTACCTCGTTTCCTGCTGTATAAGTAATCGCATCAATAGCACTACCGTCGCATATATTTTGTGTATCTGTTCCTACTACTAATAAGTCTAATTTACATTGTGTACAGTTATCAGCTACATTAATAGTAACATCCTCTTTATATTGACAACCATTAGCATCAGTAATTAAAAAACTATACGTATAACTCGTATTACCTGTATTAAAAGGGCCTACGGTAAGATCGTTAGTTACTATACTACCTTCACATGTTGAACCAGCAGGACATGGATCTGGACCTGGGTTAACCACATTAACACTTGTTGGGTTTTGAGCAGGTAATACAGGTCCTGTTCCCGTATGCTCCCAATAACCACTAAAGTTATTTAAATCTACAACAATATCTGGTGTAGTAGTTTCTAAATCCCCTAAACAGTTTTGAGGAAAAACTAAAGCCCATGAAGCAACAGTTCCATCATCTGAACTTTGATCATCAAGTATAGATAATTGCCATACTCCATTTAAATTTGAGCCATCAAGAGTTCCAAAAGGATTTAAAGATGTGAAATTTTGACTTGGATTATAATATGTACCTGTTTCACAAGTTCCTGTAAATTCAGCACATGTACCATTTCCTCCTGTACTCACAGGTGGTGCTGTTAACGTAGCTGCTGCGTCTCCAAAAGAAATTGCCGCAGGAGTTGTTGCTGTACCTGGAGCTACAATAGTATATTCTGCGACACAGCCAGGTTCAACAGCAGTACTTGAAGATAATTCATTTACACAATTACCAAAAAAAGTTCCTAAGTTACCAATATTATTTCCATTAAATAGCTCTACTGTATTACCATTGGGAGCAATTAAGCTTATTACTAAATCTCCTGCATATGAATGTTCAAGATCAAATTTCACTACAGGATAACATCCAGGTGTAACTACAGCTCCAACAGGAAAAAAACCTGTCAAGTCTAAAGGTATATTTTTAACAGAACCTGCTACATCTACTAAAACTTCAGCAGGCCCTACAGCCACAGCCTCTTGTGTTTCTGTTTGTGATCGAACTAAACCAATTAAATCTACCGAATCTCCACAATCAATATTAATAGTTGCTGCAGGAGTATTTGCTCCTACCACACTCACACCGGTACCTACATAAGATGGTGTTGGACTAACTATTATTAATTTTATTGCAGGCGGACTAGGGCACCCTAAGGGGTTATCTGCAGTATTATTACTATACGCAGTAACACTTGCCGTAAATATACCTACATTAGTATATGAATGTGTTTCCGAAGAATTAGTACTTACTAATGGAGTACTTCCGTCTCCCCAATCATAAACATAATTCTGAATTGTTTCACCAGCAACATTAGTTGTAGAACCGGAAGCATCTAAAGTAATATTAGCTACACTAGGATTTAATGAACTTGCTGGGCAAATATTTATATTATTAGGATTAGCTAATACTGCAGTTGGTGGAGTACATGGTACATAACAAGAAATATTTGCTGCCCAACCGACTTTTTGAGAAGTATTATTAGACGTAAAAACGAATGTAATACAACCATCTGGGCTTATTGACTGAATTGTAAATGCTGGGATAATACCACAATATGCTTGATTTGTTACAGATGTCGCTACTGAATTACCATGATAAGCAGTTAATATATCAACACAAGCACCTGCTGTACCCTGTGTATTGAATTGTGTGAACTCAACACGGATTACTGAACCAGGGTTCGTTGCTAAATCAGGGCAAAACGTAATTGTATTATTTTCATTAGCACTGTACAGTGAATTTGGACCTCCTGAATCATAAAATGTACCTGAACATTCTTGTACATTTGTATCAGTTCCCATAATATAGTTTTGCGAAAATGTATAACTACTTATCAATAGCGATACAAAAAAAAGTATTTGTTTAATTTTCATAGCGCTTAGAAATAAAGTAGTTTATTTTTTAATTTTTGATCATATATATAGACATACCAAAGCTCTTTAGTAGACAAAGCCTTATTTACTCTATCAGATAATTTATCAAAATATGCTTGAGCCTCTTGATAATAAGCGTACTCATCTTGGTATTTGGTTTTGAAATTATGTATATCTTCTTTTGAAAAATCAGACATAAAATCCTTGTCAAGTGATTGGCTTGTTACAGTGTTTAATTTTTCACTGTAATCTATAAACTTAAAATTTCTTGGTCTGAATACTGCATCAGGCGGTAAATTAAACTCTTTACCCTCGTGGATAAATTTTCCTGTTTGTTGTGCTGTAGCTGTTGCACAAACAAATAAAGTAAAAATTGCACAGCATAATTGCACAATTCCTTTACTAGCTCTGTTTTTCATGGGTTCTAAAATTTAGAATTAGGTATTTAATTATTAATCAGGGGTACTATTTTTCTCACAAATATATACTAAGTTTTATAATTTACACACAAAACTATACATCTGTTATAGTTATAACGTCTAAAACATTTATCCCCCTACCCCTAATACCAATATATTTTAATTTATTTTTGCGTATCAAATTTTAGAAATGATTTCAATATACCCAAAAACCTTAGAAGATCTTGAATTACAGCAAGTATTAGAGCATGCTCATATACATGCCATAACTAATTTAGGAAAGCAAGCGGTTTTAGATATCATTCCTTTTTCGAATAAAATTGATTTATCTATTAGCCTGAAGCACACCAATGAATATTTATCTTCTTTCGATAACGACAACACAATACCCAATCATTATTTCGATGACATCTCCGAAGAACTTTCTTCTTTAACCATAGAAAACTATTTTTTAGAAATTGAAAGTTTTAGGAAAATCAAAACAATTTCAGAAGCTTCAAACTTATTGTTAATATATTTTAAAAAATTTAAAGAGTACTACCCTACTCTACACAATACTTCTTCAGAAATTGAATACACAAAAGTCGTTACTCAAGCTATCAATACAGTTATTGATAAATTTGGAGAGGTGAAAGATTCTGCTTCTGCTGAGTTAGGCATTATCCGAAGGCAATTAAAAGGGTTACAAGGACGTATCAATCAAAGTTTCATGAATTCACTAACTCATTTTAATGGTTTAGGATATTTAGATGATATTAGAGAAACAGTAATTGACAACAAAAGAGTACTAGCAGTAACAGCAATGCACCGTAAAAAAGTTAAAGGATCCTTATTAGGAAACTCTAAAACAGGAAGCATTGCATACATTGAGCCTCAAGCCACCCTACAATTAAGTAGAGAATTACAAGATTTAGAGTATCAAGAACGAAATGAAATTGTTAAAATATTAAAATCCTTAACTGCATTTGTAAGAGAATACCAACCGTTATTAACACAATATCAAACTTATTTAACCTTGATTGATGTTGTTGCAGCAAAAGCAGCTTATGCAAAACAACTGAATGCAATACTACCTGAAATAGTTTCAGATAGAGAATTATATATTAGAGATGCTTTTCATCCACTATTATACCTCGCAAATAAAGAGAAAGGAGTCAAAACTTTTTCTCAAACTATAGAGTTAGATAATAACAACCGAATCATTGTCATTTCCGGTCCTAATGCAGGTGGAAAAAGTATTACTTTAAAAACTATTGGGCTATTACAAGTTATGTTGCAATCTGGGTTATTAGTTCCTGTACATGAGCGTAGTAAAATGTGTTTATTTGACAATATATTAACGGATATTGGAGATAATCAATCAATCGAAAATCAGTTATCTACCTATAGTTACCGATTAAAGAACATGAATAAGTTCTTGAAAAAATGCAACGACAAAACACTTTTTTTAATAGATGAATTTGGTACAGGTTCTGACCCTGAATTAGGTGGCGCATTAGCTGAAGCTTTTTTAGAAGTCTTCTATGAACGTAATGCTTTTGGAGTAATCACAACTCATTATGCAAATTTAAAAATTCTTGCAGATGAATTACCAGAGATGACCAATGCAAACATGATGTTTGATAATAAAACATTAGAGCCAACGTATCAATTGGCTTTAGGGCAACCAGGAAGCTCATTCACTTTTGAAGTTGCGCAAAAAAATGGTATACCATATAGTTTAATTAACAAGGCTAAGAAAAAAGTTGAACGTGGTAAAGTACGATTTGACAAAACCATTGCGAAACTACAAAAGGAACGCTCTAAGTTAGAAAAAACAACCAAAACCTTATCTACAGAAGAATCTAAAAAACGTTTGGAAACTGAAAAACTTGAAAAAGTAAATCAGCGTATTCAAGATAAATTAGAAAGCTATCAGCAATTATATGATTCCAATCAAAAACTTATTGCACTTGGTGATCGAGTAGATAAAATGGCTGCAGTCTACTTTAATAATCGACAAAAAAAAGTGCTTATTGGAGAGTTTTTAAAGCTAATAGAGGTTGAAAACTCTAAACGAAAAAAAATCACTAAAAAAGAGAAAGTTGTTCAGCAAAAAAAAGTAGCTGTAATTAAAAAAGAAGTTGAAGCAAAAGTAGCAGTCATCCGTGAGAAGAAAGTAGAAGAAAAAAAAATTGCTGCACTACAACCACCAAAGCCAAAACATATATTACGTATTGGAGATCGAGTTCGCCTAATTGATAGTAGATCTGTAGGGGATTTGGAAAAAATAGAAAAAAAGAAAGCATTTGTGAATTACGGATTCTTCACCTCTGAATGTAAATTAGATCAGTTAGAATTAGTACAAAGAATGAAACGTTAAATAAAATAAATGTACTATATTTAACTATGCTTGACTCTTTACCAAAAAACAAAAAAATAATCCTTTTTGATGGAGTGTGCAATTTGTGTAATTCATCAATTAATTATGTGATAGATCATGATAAAAATGATGTATTCCGTTTCGTCTCTTTACAATCAGATTTAGGTAAAACTATACAAGATTATTTAGGAATAGAAAACACATCATTGGACACTATAATACTATATATCCCTGATGAAGCTTACTACATCAAATCTACCGCTGCCTTAAAAGTAATTAATGAGTTTTCTGGGGTATGGAAATTAACACAATTACTTCTGATATTACCGTCTCCAATTCGAGATCTTGTATATAACTATGTCGCTAAAAACAGGTACAAATGGTACGGGAAAGAAAATAGCTGTAGAATACCTACTCCTGAATTAAAAACAAAATTTTTATAATTATATATTAAAATTTTGTTATAATTAAAAACTAAGTTAGTATAATTAAAAAAAAAAACAGATATTCGTGGCCAATTCTCCTTATTTATAACATCTAAAAAGGATAGAATTTTGATAAGTCTATAATTTATAGTAACTTAATTGTAATTAAACATTAAATATTAAAAAAAAATGTTAGCTTTACTTAGCTCTACATCTTTATTAATATTAAAAACAATAAAATTAAAGCAGTAAAATGACAATAGAAAACTTAATAAAAGAAGCTAACGACTTACTTGAAAACTATAAATCTTTCAAATCTAGAAATGAAAAAATTATAGCTTCAAAAAAAGCTAAAGAATTAGTTTTAGGAATTAATGAAGTTTATAAAGAAACTAAAGATTCTGAATTAATGGACATCATGAAGAAAATTACTGAAGTCAAAATTAAATTAGAAAAAAGATTAAAAGGAAGATTAACTTCTTAATACAAGTTATACTTTTAAAGACAAAAAGGGATAAACTATTTATAGTTTATCCCTTTTTTACTTCAATAATCATTTTTTTAACCAAAAATTTAATCATCCATACTAACATATTGGATATACATACACAGCTAAACTTACTTACAGTAGCTCAATAAAACGCCTGAAAATTAAAAAACAATAAGTACTTTTATCTAAAGCCATATTTCTTTCTGATAAATCTGTATTTGATTTACCAGAAAAATCTAAACCAATGAAGTTAACTTCATTAGTTTAGATTTTTTCACTAATAGAAACTCTTTTTTGTGTATTAGTTAAATATCATTATTTCTCTAACTTCAACCAAATAAAATCATTCCAACCTTCTAAAAGTTTAGTCGGATCAGTATTTATATTTCTATTTTGCTCTTCCCTAGGGACCATTTTATTGTTCTTTACATTAAAAGTATATAGCCTTGGTTTAGCTTCATCTTTAATTGTTAATTCAATTTTATAAGCCCCATCTTCTAAACCAGAAAATTTAACTACTTCATCTTTATCAACTCTTTTAATTGCTGTTGTAAACTCATTCCACTCAGCTCTTTCTACTTGAGACTTGTTAGATGTTTTAGAATATTGCTTCGCAAACAACTTATTATCTTTAAATAATTTTAAATCCCATTCCACAGTTTTTTTAGTTTTCCTGCTATTAGATGGGTTTGGTAAAAATTCTTCATGATTAAGATAAAAACCAAAAATTAAATTACCTGTATTTGCATGTCTTAAAGACACATAATCATTCCAAGGCCCTCTACTCAAGTACATTTCATTCATTTCAGCATAAGGATCATCATTGGTTTTTTTATAAACCTCAAAATCAAACGAATAAAACATTTTATCTCCAGCATAAAAATCCAATCGGTAATTACCTACTCCATGCTTTTTAAGATCCACGTTTGTATCACCTACCCACTCTCCATCTCGCTGGTATCTTGATCCAGGGGCATTAAATTTTCTTTTTTTACCATTATCAAATGTTTGCCCTCCATCATATGCAAAATAAGTGATAAACTCATCTCCTTTATACACCTTAATTTTTAAATAATCTACTATTTCACTATGACCATTAGCTGGCGGTACAAATGTTGCTGTATAAGTTTCTAAACGCGTAGATCCTCCTTCCCAAACTTTAGTCCCATAAAGCAATGAATGGAAAGTTACAGATGGTGACATTTTAAATGTATTCCAATCTAATGACAAACCATTAGCAGATGCCCCTCCCTTTTTTGTGATTTTTCCTGCAATAGCTTTACCTTTTTTATTCTTTTTAAGTAAACGTCCTAATTGTGCATTTGCACTAGGCATAGATAAGAATAATACAAAAAGGAAAGCAAAAATTTTAGTTGACTTCATAAATTTTAATGTTTTTATTAAATATTGTTTTAACACTTATCCAAAAGAATAAGTTCATGAGTAAACAAAATTAACAAGCTTATAAGAATCATAACTAAGGGAAAACACTTCAATATGTAATGAAAAACCTTACTTTATTAATAGGAACAAAAAAAGCCCTTTTAAAAAAAGGGCTTTTAAATAACTGCCAACCTATTTCAAGGTGACACAAGCTTAATATTTATTATATAGAAATAGACTCTTTCCTTTTAACTTCCATAGCCGCTATTTTCGTAGCTAAACAAACAATTTTCATTGCCTGTTCTATTTCATTTATCGTAGGACAAGAAGGTGCTAAACGAATATTACTATCGTTCGGATCATTTTTACCTGGGTATGTCGCTCCTGCTCCTGTTAGTTTCACTCCAGCTTCTGAAGCTAAACCTACTACTCTTTTGGCACAACCATTAGGAACGTTAAAACTAATAAAATAACCTCCATTTGGTTGGGTCCAACTTGCCAAACCAGTTTCCCCTAATTCACTCTCTAAGATAGACAAGGTCTTATCAAAACGAGGTTTTAATAAAGACGCATGTTTTTTCATGTGATTATGTAAACCTTCAATATTCTTGAAAAAACGATTATGCCTAACTTGATTCAATTTATCTGGCCCGATAGTAGAGAAAAATAAATGCCCCCTATACCAATCCATATTTGCCATACTTCCACCAACTGCTGACACCCCTGCTCCTGCAAAAGTAATTTTAGAAGTAGAACAAAGAATAAACGGTCTGTTAGTATTTCCTGCAGATTTACACGTAGTTAAAATATTTTTTAACACATCTTGATTTTCTGACAAATGATGTACCGCGTAAGCATTATCCCAGAAAATTCTAAAATCTTTCGCTGCAGTATTCATAGTACTTAAACGATCTACTACTTCATCTGAACAACTTAAACCAGTTGGGTTACTATATTTAGGAACAATCCAAATACCTTTTATACTTGCATCATTGGCTACTAATTCTTCAACTTGATCCATATCTGGGCCATTGTCATTACACGCAACAGGGATCATTTCTATACCGAAATGCTGACAAATACTAAAATGCCTATCATAACCTGGTACTGGGCAAATAAATTTTATGGGAGCTTCCCCCCAAGCTTGCTCGCTATCACACATACCATGAGTCATTCCTCTAGAAACGATATCATGCATAATAGTAAGTGATGCATTTCCTCCTATAACTACTTCCTCCACTGAAGAAACTTCTAAGAAATCTTTAAATAATTCTTTGGTTTCAGGAAGCCCATCTAATCCACCATAATTTCGAGTTTCTGCTCCTTGAGAACTTAAATAATCTTTAGATGTAACAACATCTAAAAGTTCATTAGATAAATCTAATTGAGCTGCACTTGGCTTCCCTCTAGACATATCTAATGCTAATTTTTTAGCTTTAAAGGCTTCAAATTGTGTTTGTAATTGATCAAGTGTCATTGTATTCTTGTTTTAATATGTCGCAAAGATAGGTTGTACTGTTGATATTTCCGACCTTTTATTAACAAACATTGCTACCCTACTTTGCCCTATTCCACCACCAATTGTATACGGTAGCTTCCCTTTTAATAGTGCAGAATGAAAAGGTAGTTCTTTCCTTTTTTCTTGCCCTGTCAATTGCAATTGCAATTCTAACGCTTCTTTATCTACACGAACCCCCATAGAACTAATTTCTAAGCTTTTTTCCCTGATTGCATCCCAAACTAACAAATCAGCATTAATACCAGGTCTACCATGAGCATCTTTTGTAGTCCAATCATCATAATCTGGTGCTCTTAAATCGTGTTCTTCTCCACTAGATAACTTATCTCCAATACCCAATAGCAATACAGCTCCAAACTCTTTAGCAATTGCATGTTCACGTTCTTTTGGAGTTAAAGTTGGGTGTTTTTGATATAATTCTTCTGTATGCAATACCTTTAAAGATTCGGGCAACGTTACTACTCTACTTATTTTACTTGCCATTTCTTTTTCAGTATCTTTCAATGCTTCAAAAACAGCTGTACCATGAGCTACTAAGGTATCAATAGTTCTTTCCTCTTTCGCTATTACTTTTTCCCAGTCCCATTGATCAACTAAATGAGAATGGATACTCGATAATTCTTCATCAGCTCTAATAGCTTTCATATCTGTCACGATACCTTTTCCTTTTTCTACTTCCAACTCCCCTAAGTACCAACGTTTCCATTTTGCTAATGAATGAACTATTTCATGATCTATTCCTCCTAATTGAAAAGAAACTGGCTTTTCAATTCCATTTAAATTATCATTAAAACCAGATTCTTTAGAAACAAAAAGTGGTGCATTTATTTTGGTTAAGTTTAAACGCTGCTTTAATTGAGTTTCAAATACTTCTTTTGATTTAGTGATTAATTGCTCACTAGCTAAACTTCTTTTAAATGTTTTCATGATAATCTTTATTAATTATGACGCAAATCTATTTAGTTATTAAACAATAACACCATGTTTAATATATTTATTTCATGCTTTTGCATATTTTACTATCAAATAAACCTTATAACAAAATATAAAGTATATTTTTGATACTTAAAACAATAGAAACAGTTTATGAACTTTCATTTAGATAGTACCGACAAAAAAATACTAAAACACCTCATAAAAGATGCTAGAATCAAAGTAGTTGATATAGCCAGTTACATTGGTGTTACGAGTGCTGCTATACATCAGCGCATAGGAAAAATTAAACGCGGTGGTGTTATAAAAGAATTTACATTACGACTTGACGAGAAGAAATTAGGCTATACTACCTGTGCCTTCGTTGGAGTATTTTTAGAAAAAAATAGTAATTACACACAAATAATAGAACAACTAAAACGTATTGAAGAAGTTGTTGAAGCACATTATACTACTGGAGAATATGGATTATTTGTAAAATTATACACCAAAGACAACGACCATTTGATGAGAGTTTTAAACAACAAAGTAAAACAAATCAAAGAAGTTACTCGTACTGAAACTTTTATATCACTTGAGGAGCCAATTAATAGATGTATTGGATTTTAATTCCACCTGTAAATTTAATTACCAAGGAAGGTTTGCACCGAGGATATTGATTAATTATATAAAAACGAAAAGATCAGCTCCCCAGCTGATCTTTTCTCCCGAATTAAAACGCTTTAAACCCAAATTAAAGCATGAAAAAATTCTTAACGTTTTAATTTCTTCTTTGAAGTACCATGATAACGAAGAATTCTTTTTTTTTCTTTTCTATCTATTACTATCAAAACTATTACCAATGATATTACACTCAAACTGACACAGACATAACTTAATGTTAACATAATATTCTTCTTTATTTATTTATTTTAAAAACTATTTTTATATAACTTCTAATTACATTGATACATCAATTTACATTTCAATAAATAACTAAATTCTTCTTCTCTTTTATCTAATAATTAATCTCTTTGTTACCTGTGTACCATTGTTATAATCAAATCGTACCAAGTATGCCCCTGAAGCAACATCTACCGAAATCTCCACCTTATTTACTTCGATAAAAACCCTGTTCACTCTTACAACTTCCTGCCCTGTTACAGCGTATATAGTAATGTTTGTAGCTGTAAATTCTGATGGATTGCTAATCTCTATGTTTTTAGTACTTCCGTTATAGAACACCACTAAATCATTCAAAATCTCTTCTGTTTCTTCAGAGTTCTCAACTACAGCAATAGCTTCTTTACGCTGCTTAAACACTACATAAAAACGATCCGTATAAATTCCTTCTGATAAAGTAAATTCCGTAGCAACTCCTGCTTCTAAACGTATACGTGTACCTAATTCTTTATCTAAGAAATAAACTTCTACTGAAGGGTCTAAATCAGCAAGTGAACCTGCTTCAAACTTACAAAGTCCATCTTCACTTACTTTTATATGCAATGGCAATTCTAAATTGTCATAAACAGATCCGATTCCTTGAATAACTAATTTCTCATCTTCTTCAGCTGTTTTTAACAACCAACCACAATCTGAACTTAAGTTCTCTAACAATCTCGCATCATAACCATAGTTCACCCCATCAGCTAATCCTGATTTTACTCCTAATAACAATTCACGCTGTGACCCTTCTGGTCTTGTGAATTTAAAATACACGCGTTGAACATCTGATACGGAAGTTTCTTCGTTAATTCCAACCTCCGAATCACTAACCCCTTCTGGCGCAGTTGTTTTTGAAAATATTGAATAATCAACACCTGCTCCTGGAGAACTTCCAACTTCTTTTTTAAATACTCGTTGACTGTTATTAAATTCAAACGTTCCTCCTGAAGGACTTCCTTCTATAAAAAAACCTTGTCCTACAGGTACATATTGCCCTGGACGTATTGTTCCAGTTCCGTTTGACGAAACATCTACATCAGGATTAGCTACTACTCCACCTATTAAATTATAAGTTGCATAACCTCCTTGGTACTCAGCAAAAACATGACTGCTATTTCCTGTAAAATGCTCCCAGAAATATAACGCTCCTCTTGTTGTTCCATTACCGATAATATTTCCGCCATCTTCTACACTTGCAATATTATCGTTTATAAATTTATTAGCATCTAAGGCACTTGAATACGGATTACCTACCAAATACACG
>Ga0105354_1002196_pt1 | contig 11702 bp, 18 predicted proteins | sample GOMGulsemesocosm_FD_83658 | JGI IMG/M metagenome (GOLD analysis project Ga0105354, IMG submission 83658) | Methane-oxidizing microbial communities from mesocosms in the Gulf of Mexico - GOM9B Gulf of Mexico | ecosystem: Environmental > Aquatic > Marine > Cold seeps | place: USA: Gulf of America...
AATTATTGAAGAAGAAAAACAGGATTAACACAATTAAAAAAAGAAACTAATGTTGACTTTATTAATGCTATTATTAAGCAGTTTATTTTAATTAGTACTAACAAATAGTAAATGCCTAAAAAATTAGCTAAAATAGACTTGAAGGAAGAGTTTGATACTATCGACATCAGCAATATATCATGGAGTAATTATAGTGATATCATGATAGCTTTAGAGACAATGATAATTCTTTTAAAAAAAGAATATAACCCTGATTACTCCAAAAGCCATAAAGCGTTGCTTATTAAAAGATATGAGCTGTTATTTGAGACAATTAAAAAAGGCCATCCAAAATACAGAGAGGATAAAGAATCTCTAGATGAAATTGTAATACTAAAAGCACTTAATCTTATTTAAAGAAAGTAATGCAGCTTGATGTAGAAATGAAGCTGCCAAAGGTGGTTTATAACGACAATACACTCAATAGGTATATAATTTACCTATTTACTTTTTTAAACTGGTCTAAAAACACATATCACGACTTAAACTTGGATAAATTAAAGAATCCGGTTAAAGACTTTATTTCTGATGATATTCATTTAACCTCAGAAGAAGTAAAATTATTAGAAACAGTAGAGTTACCTAGAGAGTCATTAAAAAGAGTTCGTGATCTTTTTTTAATTGGCGTGTATTCCGGGCAACATTTTTCTGATTATTCTGTTTTTGAAAAAGCCGATGTTCAAGGAGATATGATAATAAAAAGAGCTGAAAAAACAGAGAAAGACAGTTTTATCCCTTTACATACAAAACTTAAAAAATTACTAGAACAATACGATTGGCAGCTACCTAAAATATCAAGTCAAAAACTCAACCCACATATTGTAGAAGTTTGTAGAATAGCCGAAATTCTGACAGAAGTAAAAACCACCAATTACATAGGAAATAAAAAAAAGGTAAAGTATTTTGAAAAGTGCAATATGGTAAGTAGTCATACTGCAAGACGTACCTTTATAACCATGTCAGCGGAAAACCATATACCTGATCCTATAATAATGAAAATAGTTGGTATTAGTGATCCTAAAACTTTAATAAAATATAAAAAGACAAGTCAACAATCAGTTAGTGACTTCGCAAATAAAATATGGGGATAAATTATTTTTATGATTAAATAAAAAAAGCGCATTATTAATAATGCGCTTTTTCAATATATGTTATTTTAAAAGCCAAATGAACCACAAGAACCATCACATCTTTCTGCTCCAAACCATCCACAACCCCAACTAGATTGTTCTGTACATGGCATAACACATGTAGTGCTACCTGAACACCAATCATCTGCTCTATTACAATTACAATCTATTCCAGGTAGTTGTATTTGTCTGTTGTTTAACATTAGAGAGGAAAAAATTAATGTCATTTCTTCTTGAGTAAAAATGTCTAATACTTTGTCTCTCATTTCTGGTAAATAATGATCAAAATAAATTCTTGAATTTTTAGATTCTTTATTTTCAAAATATTCAAACTTAAGACTATTAAATACTTCCTTAGTCAACTTTATTTGCTGAGAATTTAATTTTTTATCATTAAAAATATTAAAATCATTTTCTACGATTAAGTCGTACTTTAACTTCCATATACCGTATTTATCTTTCGTTTCAAGAAGTTCGAAAGCAGCTCTTTGTTCTTCCCTTGATTCTAAATTTATAATCTCTAATAAGTCACTTTTTTGATCTACTTGTAGTTCATCATTTTCACTATTACAGCTAAATAATAATACAACTAAGCATAAGCTAATAAATTTCAATAATTTTGTCATTTCTAATAGGTTAAAGTTAATTGTTTCAAATATATAAAAAACACTAAACAATCAGTTAGTGTTTTTGTAAACAAAATATAGCGGGTAAATAAAGTTCTTATTAAAACCAAAAAAACCGCAATAATTGCGGTTTTTTTGTTGGTGGGTTAATAATTTTTTAAATATTAAAATGTATAACCTACCGTTAAACCACCTTTAGTTTTCCAGTTTTTATGATATCTATTTTCAATTTGTCTTTTACCTTTTAACTCTATTTTCCACATAGTGTTTACAAATAAGTTTAGGTTGAAATTCCCAAGTTGAAAACGGTATCCAAACTCAGGTTTGAAGAAAGATAAATAACGGTATTTACCCGAATAAAAAGTTTCTCTAAATTTAGCGGTACCATAAGATAAATAGTTAGTCATAAAAAAACCTTTAGTCTCTTTGGTTTTGTTTATATAGTTTCTACTTCCTAATGATAACTCACCAACAATAGCATCAGCAGTAATTCCAAAACGTGTTATCTCTAGTTTTTCATTACTTCCATTAAAAATAAGTGTTCTTGCGTAGGTATCTTTTTCTCTAGTGTAGGAGTGTTCCATTTCAAGCCCACCTCCATATGTGTTTCCAGCAAACCCAAAAATCGCATATGTAGTTTTTTGATTTGTACACTCCTGTTTTTCAGTAGTTTCTTTCTCTTGCCCAAAACTTAAACCAACAGTTAGCAACATTGCCAATAGTATTACTTTTTTCATAGATTATTTTTTATTCTCCCCCCTCAGTTACTTCAGTTTGCTTTGATTTAAAGATGTTTTTATTAATTACATAGTTTAAAGAGATGAATGGATTAACAGTGTAATTACTTTCATGAAGTTGATCTTCTGATACTAAATCATTTAATATTTGCCCTTCTTTATATTGACCAGATAAAACATCTTGTTTATGAAAAGCAAAACCTGCTGATAAACCAAGTCGTTGATTAAAAAATACAGAACCTCCTAAAAAACCTGTTGGTGCTTCAAGATCATATCCTATTCCTCCAGTAAAACTCCAAGAAAAATTTTCAGATAAATCATTAGTAGGCATCCAAGAAAAGAAAATGGTTGGTATGTATTCTAATATTGTTCGTCTGGCTTTTCTTGTAATTGCATAAGTTTCATCTATAGGGGTTAGATAGTAAGTTTCTTTTTTATTTATATTATCATGTGCAAAACCTAAACCATAACTAGTGAACCATTTACCTCTTTTTTGAGTTTTATAAACATAAGTCCATTCTTTTACTTTATCATCTTCTGTTTTTCTGGAAATAGTTATAGTTAATTTTTCTCCTTTTTTTAATTTATAATAAAGAGGATTAATTTTTTTTTCTAGTTTTTCAACAAATGTTGTAGCGTATAATATGTGTTGTGCTGTACATTTTTTTACTTCGTCCTTAGCTCTATCGCCTTTACTAAATTCAGCTTTAATTAGCTCAAGTTTCTTTTTGAATAAACTGTATTTTTCAGGAATTTCACTTTCGTCTTCAATAGCTACAATAGTATTAATTTCGTCTTGAATAATATCACATATAGGACTGCCCCCGTCAAGTCCAAGTGCACCACTATCTTCAGTAGGAAACTCTAATATTCCTATTTCTTCAAACTCTATCTTCGATATTATCTCATAAGGAGTGCCATTAGGTAAACCATTTATGATTGAAACTATTATTTCTTTACCTGACGGTACGGTTTCAGTAACTTTATTATTTATTGATAAATCAATAACTTTATTTACCTGTGCAGTCACACTAATACTAAACGAAACAATTATTAGCACTAAAATTTTGTGTATTAAATTTCTCATAAAATCGTATTTAGTTAATTATTCAAAGTTAAAAATGCAGGTGTTTTATAGTGTAGATATTTGTATTGAAGATTGTAAGTAATTTACTTACTTATAAAATTTTTATATTCAATACCTTATCGCGATATATAGTACCCAATACCCTACAAAGCTAATGTTTATCACTTGTAAGCGAAATACCCAATAAAAGGTATTTTTGCTAATCACCAATATTGATGATAGAAAATAGTAGTGTTTGGGTATTTTTTAAAGAACATTAAAATTTATCAAAATAAGCGGGTAACATTTTTTTAAGTTTGGGAACTTAGTTATGAATAAGTATGCATAAAAAATTAGATTATTAACCCCAAATACAGTACTGTCTAATTGTAATTAAACGGATTAGTGAAATAAATTTACATTCAAATTTATTTCACTAATCTTAAAAAATTACAATTATGAAAAAAGTATTATTTATTGCAGCGTTATTATGTTTAGTATCAATTACATCATGTACAACTGATTCAATTGAAGAAATACAACAAGAAGAGCAATTACAGAAAGAATTAGAGAATATTGATATTCATGCAAAAGACACAGGAAAAGACGACACTACATCTCCAGGATCAGACGACGACGACGATACTGAGGAATAAAATATTATTTATAGGTACTGCAATACTTTGTGTTATTGCAGTACTTTCTAATGTCTTTACAGAAAAATCTTCACATGAATATGTAAAAGTAAAAAAGGAGTATAGTGTTTTACTTAAATCAAGAAAAGCTATTGAAAAAACACTTGACAAAACCTATTTGTCTAACGATCCACTTACACATAAATACACAGGCGAATTCCTTCAAATATCTAAACTTACAAGTTTAAAGTATAAAGAAAAATTAAAAATTAAAAACAAGGATAAGTTTTTACACTTTAATACTTTAAACGTTTTCCTGTATCAGCTTAGTGCATTTTTTATTTTAATGTGTGCGTCTATTCTGCTATTTGTTTTAGCCTGTAAATTAAAAAATGATCCTAATAAAAAAATGTATAAAGCGGTTTCATTTTTGTTCTTAGTTTTTTCTTTTTACTATATATCATGGATTGTTTATGATGGTAATGACCTACCATACTATAGGTATATTTTGTTAATTGTTGTAATGTCATTTATCGCATCTTATATCAGTGTGCTTATTTTAAATTCTATTCTAAATAAGAAAACGCTACTTCAGTCTCATAAAAACTCCATTAAATCCTTAGTAGATTTTATAAGTATAAAAGCAAAAAACAAATACGTATCTGAAGAAGATAAAATTGAGTACACCAAGGATTATCTAACAGAAATTAAAAAGACCAGGAATAATGAATAAGGAAGAGCTTGATTCAATGTATGAAGATGGGCTTATTTCTGATGATGCCTATAAAGAGATACTCAACGACATTCAAATAGTTGAAGAACTAAATACGGAAACAACCGAGTTGAAAAATGAGTTGTCAATTATTAAAAAGACAAAATCAAAATTCGATATTGAAGAAATCATATTTACTAATTTACCAGCCGATTTTAATTTCCAATTTTAACATAAACCACTTAATAGAATGTCAGAAAAAATAGCTACAATAGATTTAAAAGAAGATTACAGTACATTAGATATTAATAATATATCCTGGGGAAATTATAGCCATATGATGATTGCATTAGAGTCTATGGTTCTGCTTTTAAAAAAAGGTTATAAAACGGAATATCCAAGAAGTCATAGAGGGGAATTAATAGAGAAGTATGAAATATTGTTTCATACGCTTAAAAAAGGTTATCCAAAATATAGAGCAGAAGCTGAAACTTTAGATGATATAGAAATAATGAAAGCACTTAAATATCTAAAAATATAATAAGAATAAAATACATGAAGTTACCAAATCTGCCAACTGATAATTTATATAAATTCATTTCTATATTTGGGCTAGTTCTTTTTGTCTTTAGTGTTTATATGATGAATGATATAAAAACAGAAATAGACTTAATAAATAAAAATACAGAAATAAAAATATTAGAATTGCAGAATAATAAATTAAGTCTTCCAACAAATAAAAGTACAATTGAGGAGGTAATACAACTAGAAGTAGATTCTCATATTGACTCAACTAAATTAGACGTAAAGAATAAGGGTTTCTATATTATATGCTTTATTAGTACTGTTTTAATCTTTTTTGGTTTTTACAAATGGTACTTTAAAACCCAAAAATTCAATGATATTATATTAAAAAATGAATCAGAAAAATTAAAAGAAAATAAAAATATTTCAATCCATAAACTCCAGTTTGAAAAAGAGTTTGAATTATACAATGAGCTTTGGAAATTACTTATTGAATTAAAAGCTAAAGCAGGTTCAATTACTAGAGTCATTGGATTTCTTAATGAAAAGAACAAATTAAAACAAAAGCAAAATATCGAAGAAATTAGAAAGGTTAATGAAGTTTTAATAGCTTGTGGTAGATTAGTAGAACAGAATAGACCTTTTTTCCTAAAGAAGTATATGATGAAATTAACACATTTCTAATGAAAAACCTTAATTTAAGTTTAACAATAAATAGTTCAGAAAAAGATGAAGAAACGTATACTAAAATTAAGGAAGAAATAAAACAAATTAAAATATCTATAGATTCAATTTGCGAAAAAATAAGAGAACGTATTGGGTTAATTAATGTGAAAAATTAGAGTATGGAAGAGAAAAAAATGTGGGAAGATTCAATATTTATTTTTGATACTTCAGCTTTATTAGACTTGTATTTTTATTCAGATTCATCACAAAATGAATTTTTTAAATTATTAAAGGAATTAAAAAATAGGTTATGGATTCCTCATCAAGTTTTTGAAGAATATGAAAGACATAGGGAGGTTAAAATTTTAGCTCCTAAAACAGGCTATGATAATTTACTAAAAGAATCTAGTCATAATAAAGACAAAGGGTATTTACATAAAATAGAAAATCATTTTAAAAGCATTGATGGGGTTTTAAATACATTAAATGAAGAAACTAAAAAACAAGATAAACATCCACATATTGACAATACTATTGTCAGTAAATACATAGATAAAGTAACCACTTATAAAAAAGATTTTGAATCTTTTCATGGGGGTGTAGTTAAAGAAATTGAAAAGCAAAAAAGCATTATTGATAAGAAAGTTAGTGAGGATAAAATTTTAAAATATATAAATAAAAACTTCGATATTGGACCTGAACATTCTTATGATGAATTGGTAGAAATTGCTAAAGAGGGGGAAATTAGGTACAGGTTAGAATTACCTCCTGGTTATATGGATGCCGTTGGTAGAGATGCAAAATCAGGGATTAATAAATATGGAGACTTGTTTTTATGGAAACAAATTCTAGATTACGCTTCAGTAATAAAGAAACCTGTAATATTGATAATTAATGACGTTAAAGAAGATTGGTGTATTGTAGATAGAAAAGATAAAAGTAAAATTATCAGTCCAAGAATTGAATTAGTCAAGGAGTTTAAATCAAAAGCTGGCAGTCAAATAGTTTTATACTCAATGAAACAGTTTTTATTTAAGTCTAATGAATATGTTAAAGATATTATAAGTAAAAATACAATAGAAGAAGTGGGAGACCATTTAATCAACGCATCTTTTATTAAAGAGTTTGATTCTATTATTGGTATTGATTCTAGTAGTAATTCAGAAGATATTTTATCAATATTAGGACAACCTGATGATACAGTATCTGGAAAAGAAAAAGGCTATCATTTTGATCAAATGGTTTATAAATTTAATGATTCTTATGCCATTATTGTTAGGTTTTTGCCAGAAACTAAAAAAATTCTTAATCTTCATTTTTTTAGTAGTTCAAAAGATTTTCTTAAAGATAAAAATATTTATGAAAGTAAAATAAATTATATAGGGTATGATAAATTATCATTATTCTCAGTTTTTGGCAAACCAAATAAAGTTGATGATAATATGTTTGTTTTTAAATTTAAAGGATTAAGAATTGACTTTTTTGTGAACGGTGATAAGTGTACTTCGTTTGTTCTTAAATGGATTTAGGGTTGCCTGAGGGGTACACATTAGATCAGTTCTCTTTTTTAACTGAAAAAAAAATTTGAAATAAATTAAGCAAACAAAGACAGTCAGAAATGACTGTCTTTGTTTGCTTTAAAATTAATATATTACCTCAAAAGGTAAAGTAGTAGATGTTACTATTTTGAAATAACCAAAGTTAGACAAGTCAATATGTATCTTTGCATAATACTTACCTTCTTCATTAAGAGTTTTTAATAAATCGAGTGTTAGATCATTGTATGTATGTCCATATTGGTTTTTTAGAGCTAATATATTTCTATTTTCGCTTCTGTATTGATAGTGTGAATCTTTACTGTTCACTTTATATGGTTCGTAAACACCGTTAAGATTTTCTTTATAAAATTCAACATATAATTCTGTAGATAGATTACCCTTATACCCGTAAATTAAATAACTTGGCACAAATAAATCTTTACAACCCCAATTAGAAATGCCGATAGAGAATGTTTTACGTTCGTGTAAATTATAAGTTTTTTTAACTTTCACATCTAAAAATATTTCATAAAAAGTAGTTGTATATGGTTTGCCAATACTTTTTTTAAATTCTTCGCTCATTTTTTTTAATGATAAAGAATCTATTTCATCATCCACTTGTTCAAGTAATAACTTTCTTTTGGAAAAACCTAATGAATCTTTTAGTTGTGAATAGGATAAGTTAATCCCAAGAATTAATAATATGCAAATGATTTTCTTCATATCTAAGGGCAGTTTTGAGTTGGAGTACTTTTTACTAGAGGATAATATGCATTAATTTTTTCTTCCCTTTTTTGAATGTTTTCAGCAATTTTAATTGTAATGTATATACTTATTAAAGAAAAAATCACCGCTAATAATGTGAAAATAGTTCCAATTACTCCACTAACGTAGCCCCCAAATGACGCCCAATCATTTGGGGAACTAGATATTTCAAGTGATTTAAAATTGTAATAATATATAGCAACAGGAATAATTGTTGTAGTAAAAATTATTATAATTATGATAATAAAAAATGTTTTAAATTGATTTTTGCTTATGACTTCCATAGGTGTTTTTATTCAATATCTCTTATTAACAACATTTCAACTTCTATTTTGACTATTCATTCAAAGTTTTTTCAATTACTTAATTAATGATACTTATAGCTAAACTCATTAATAATAACATCATCATCATTTTTATAGAAAGTTGATGACTTGGTAACGTTATTTCTTTTGTCATAAATGTAAAAAGTTTTTATTTTAGATTTTAGAATCGTGTCGATTCCTTTTACTTTATGTGAAATTGAATAGGTTACATTATTAAATGAGTCGTATTCTAATTGTGTAATTAAAATGTTTTTATTTCTATAATTCATATATGAATATGTTTTATTTCCATGATTGTCATATTCATAACTAAATACACTATTACTTTTATCATCTAATTTTTCATTATACATATTACTTTCAATTTTTTGTGAATTTTTGTTATATGTATTTATTGTTTTTTCTATTCTAATATTATTTCTAAAACGTTCTTTTAATATTGGCTTGTTATACTCTATATTAGTGTACTCAATTCTATTTGACAAATCACTTCTTTTGTCTTTTTCTATGACAAAGTTTTTTTTAGTATCATATATAAATTCTTTAGAGTAGTTGATAGACTTATCTTTATAATAAAATATTTGTTCAGATAACCTTCCTTTTTTTAAATATTTATATTCTATCCAATAAATAATTTCTCTCTTCGAATTAAGTGTGATTATTTTCTCTCTTCTACCTTTTTTATCGAATTTTTCTAGTGTAATAAAACATAGACCTTTCTTTTTTTTAATTGTATCCGGACTATCTTCATTATTTATAATGTAATTAATGCCTTCAACTTCTTTTGGTCGAGAATTATATCCTTCAAATCTCTCTAGATATGGTAAACTATTACAAGAAGTAATTAGCGCAAGAAAAAGACATTTAAATAATTTATTCATAATAGTTAGTTTATTCAATATCTCTTATTAATTACATATCAACCCTAAACACATTAAAGGACCTTCTAATTTAATTGTATTTTTTGTTTGATTAGCGTGGAAACGAATTTAGTTTTAATACAAATAGAATTCTTTTTGATATAGTTTTTTATTTAAATAAAACATTTGAAATATCCAATTCCCCTTAACTAGTTCGTTTTCTCCTTCTATTGTATAACTAGAAAAAGTTTTAAAGTTAGTATCCTTCTCGGTAAAATAACTAGTTTCTTTAATCTTGTTCCCTTTAGTATCTTTCATACCTTCTGGATATGTCCAAATAATATTTACAGGAATAAGTGTATCCTTTTTAAATTTTAATTTATAAAAAACTGCAAATTGAGCACCTATTTCTACAGGAATTGAATCAGTTTTTTTAATTAACCCCGTATGATTTATTGTTGTGTGTAGTTTACTTGGGGAGTTTTTTAGTTTTTGTTTGCTTATTGGTTCAGATGAAATTAACCCATAGCCTAATTCTTTGAATTTTACTTTTTGACTATATCCAGAAATAAATGATAGGGTTACTATAATTATTATTAAATTCCTGTTCATTCCAAGTTTGTGTTTTTTCATTATTCTATTCTTTTTCTATAATAACCACAGAACTTGCTACAAAATCGTGAATTGCTTTTCTCTTTTCATTTCCTGTTATTGTTAATAGTGAAATCCATCCTAAAAACATTTTAAAAACGAAACGTAATACTGCTAAAGGAAATATTATATTCTTTTTAATGTCACCATCTCTTTTTACCATTATTCCGTTATATGATTGCCCAATAGTTTGCCCAAATGAACTTATAAATATTGGTTCATAAAGTATAAAAACAAATACAGCAAGTGAAGCTCTAACCCATCCAGGTACATTTTCGAAATGTGAAAGTATTTCTGAAAAAGCATACATCAATAACATTATAATTATCCCGTCAAAGATTGCAGCTTTTACTCTACTTTGAATTCTAGCGTATTTATCCATTTATTTTACTCTTTTAAATTTTTCTTTTACACCTCTGAGGGTAAAATCTTTTATAGGTATAGAGTCCAAAAACAGAAGGTTTTTATTTTTGAATTTATAATACACTTTCATTTCTAAACTCCTTTTAGGTACGACAAAATACAAGTCTAAATCTTCAGTATAGTTTCTATCTATTTTAAAACTTGTTTTATTAAGATAAGTATTAGTTACCCAAACTGAATCATTTGAGAATTTCATAATCAATTGCTCCTTGTTTTCATTCTTGTAACCACTTTCCCATTCCCCAATTAATAGATCATCTTTAGGACAAGATATTAATGGAATACTTAACAATAAACTAATTAGTAACTTCATACTTCTTACTTAAAAACCACAAAACTATTTTCAATTATTTTATAGCCTTCACTATTCTTTTCTTTGTCTTCAATCGCTTCTTGCTTGTTTATGCAAAACGTTTTCCCTTCTTTATGAAACACATGAATTTCTCCTTAGATGTTTTAAACCAATAGTGCTCATATTAAAACTTACAAACGAAGTGTTTATAAAATTAAATTTGTTTTCAATTAATTCACCAAATTTCAGGTTTGAATTTTCATGAATAAAGGACTTTTGTAACTCCTCAGTTGCAACGTCCATCACTTGATCTAGTTCTATGATTTCATAATACCATGTAATTGTTATTAACCCACTAGAATTAAAACCATTCTTTTCTATTGTAATGTAAAATCCCTCATCATCAAAGTTTTCTTCATCAGTAATCCTCCAGCCTTTAGGACACGTTAGCGAAACCCCATTTTTTTGAAATTTTGAAGTAACAATTTTATTAGTTGTTTTAGAACTAAAGAGTCTTGAAAAAAAATATTTTATGTTTGACATTTAATAGATGTTTCTTCCGTTAATTTAACTTTTCTAATTGGTCTTGAATTTCTACATGAACAGCTTCTAATTCATTTGTATAACTATCAGAATCTTCACTAATCGATTTTCGAAATAACTCAAAGGCTTTGATTCTTAACTCAGAGTATTTTAGTAATTTATTATTGT
>Ga0105354_1002207_pt1 | contig 11664 bp, 12 predicted proteins | sample GOMGulsemesocosm_FD_83658 | JGI IMG/M metagenome (GOLD analysis project Ga0105354, IMG submission 83658) | Methane-oxidizing microbial communities from mesocosms in the Gulf of Mexico - GOM9B Gulf of Mexico | ecosystem: Environmental > Aquatic > Marine > Cold seeps | place: USA: Gulf of America...
GACTGAAATTGGCTATTAGAAAAGACTCGATTGAGACGTTCTTCCGACTTTTCTCCCATGCCAGCTTCAACATATAGCGCAGCTAACACGCTCCAATCATTTTCATGAAGTTTAGTTCGATACTCAACCTGCACAGTCTCTCCTTTTTACATCACAAAGCTAAAAAATTAACCGCTCTGAGCCTAATTTTTTAAGAGGCAAGACAGTAATTGAGTTAACTCAGACTTTCAAGAGTCAATAAATGAAATTTAGGCAGAAAAAAATATGACTGTATGCCTTATTTTTTCTTGCTAGGCACTACTCCCACTACTGATTTAGCCCATAGATAGAGTATTAAGTTAACTATGCTGCCCGCTACTGCTATTGCGAATAAATCTTGCCAGTCAAATACACCAGTCCCTAAATGAGGCTGAAGTACCTCATAGCTAAGGCAACCTAAGATTACCCAAAAAGCAGACTTAGGCACATTTACCATCGGCTCTTTTGATAGACCAATTAAGAAAAATATCGCAGCAACGGTTCCCGTAATGCTAGGTAAATAACCGGCCAAATTATAATCCGATATTTGATTTGAATAAGCCCAACTTCGATAATATGTGTCCCCGAAATGGGTTAACACAGTAAAAATAATGCCTATTAAAAGAAAGGCAATACGGTATGTATTCATGGAATTCCTGCAACACATGTAACTAGAGAACCTATCGGTCAATTAAACATGAACGTTCATCGACACTTGTGTATCTCATGTGTGTTATTTGGTTTTAAACCGCAGCTTGTTTGCTATATAAATACAGGTTGCAGTAACACTACTAACAACTACAAACTGTCCTAATAAAAGCATGGCCAATTTTGGCCAAAAGTTTACTTCTTCTGTGAATAATGGGTGCCAGAAATGAATTAATGTTAAATTACCTGGAAACATAAAAAATTGATATCCAGGTATTGGTCCCTCAAAATATTCCCAGAAATTCCAACTTAAGAAAAATATTATCGCGCCTACAACTGTTGCGATACTGCCTGCATACAAAGCCACAGTTATGGGTTTAGACGTATTCATCCCCCGAGTCCCCAATAAAAAGTAATTGGGCTCAACAATAAGTGACCTAAGAACAAAAGCCAATTGTTATTTACCCTACTTTAATAATTTGGTTTGTATTTTACTCAGAGCGTAATAAGGCATACTGATATTCATCACCCCAAGCACCTTTAAAAAAGACATTTTGAATGAAATGGCCTTCTCGGCGAAACGCTAATTTTTCAAGAAGTCGACATGAAGCTGTATTCTCTGCATCTGTTGTCGCTACAACTCGATGCTTATTCAGTTCACTAAATGTATAACTTAGAAACCTTGATAAGGCTTCTGTTGCAACGCCCTTTCCTTGATGCTTTGGACATACAGTAAAACCAACTTCCATTTGCTCTTGATCGATGAAGTGCACAGCTAGATCGCCAACCAACACATCCGAATCAATCGATGATATTGCAAGTTGATACCAGTTCCCTTCGCGACCGAATGTTGAATAATCCATACTTTCAAAAAACTCAATCGCATCTTTAAACGTGTAACTAGACCAACTCTGGTATTTAGCTACTATTTCTTGTGAGCGGTATTGGGTAAAAATTTCTAAATCTTTCCTCTCAAAGGCTCTAATGATGTAATTTTCGGTTTTCAAAACAGGGGGGAACATAGGACTCTCTCTATTTAGATAACGAAGCTATAGAATTTATTGTTCTCAGCCAGTAATTATTAATAATAAAACGATAATATAGTTATCATATAATTTCAATAACTTAGCCAACAATAGGGGCGTTAATTAGATCAATAGATTTGCAACCCTAATTCACGATTGCATTCTCCCTCGATAAAAATATAAAGCCGCCAACGCCCCAAGTGATTTTAGGGCTAAACTGGCGGCTGCGCCAAGCCCAAAAAACGAGACAACAGGAAATCGGTTAAATGGCTTTGTTATACATCTGTTACGACTACTGAATTATTGGCAATAATCCAAAAGCCAACAAAGTACAGGCGATTAGTGATAATAGTGAGCCAGTGCGTACCATAATCTTAACCGTAAATTCGGTAGTGACGGTTGCTGAAAATCCAACGCCAGCGATTGGAAGCGCTTGACTTGCACCTGTTACAGACGCAATAGTTATTCCCAGCCAAATAAGTATGAATCCCAATGCACTGCCATAAGCCACAAAAAGCGCTAAGGATAAAGGCAGCTCTACCAGTGACCAGATAACACCAAAGATCGCCAAAGCCATTCCACACTGAACAGCTGTCAAGTGGCCAGAAAGGGCCATCCGGGAATTTTTTACAGATGGTATCAATGCACCTTGTATTAAACCAACAAGGAAAAAGACAATTCCAATTAAGATGAGTTGAGCACCTATTTGAGTAAGCTCTATCATGATGTGCCTATTGGATACATAACACTATGATCTATGGCGCTACTTAGATTCCAGACGCTGCTAACGTAAAGCGGGGAGCTTTGTTCATGTTGGATTTTAAATTTTTTAAAGGTATTCATTGTTAGTCTCCATTGAAAAAACACATGGTAAACAACTGAATACTAAAATTCATTCACCTAGATTCATTTTTTCAATTTACTCAAAGTCTGAGGTGCTACACCGAGATAAGAGGCTATATGATATGACTTAACTTGATTGAATATAAAAGGGTATTCGTCAAGTAAACGATCATATCTTTCGGCAGCAGTCTCTGACATAAGAGAAAGAACACGTTTGTATGTTGCAGCATAATAGGTGTCATGTATCCATACTTTCGCTAAAAACTCCCATTTTTTTGCTTGTGATATAAACTTATTAAGCTCTTGCAGAGACGCTACATAAAAAACCGAATCTTCAAGAATTTCAAAGTTAAGCATTGACCCTGTTTTTTCAGAAAAGCTGACGCTATCGTCCATAAAGTGGTTTAAACCATGTTTACTTTTTCCGCGAAAATAGAGTTGCCAAGTATGATCTTTACCATTCATATCACTAAAACATGATCTGGCTAAACCACTTTTAATAAACCATATCTCACTGAACACTTCACCTGCGTAATGTACCGTTGTTCCTTTTTTGACATGCTTTATGTCAAATAGTCCGCAAGCATAAGCCCACTCATCGTCATTGACAGGAATATAATGCTCAATCATTTTTCTAAAATATTTCATAGGATTACAGTTGTTGGCTCTTAAACGCTTTTATAATGGGAAAATGATAGCTGTTCAGGCGTGAAGCGGCTAGTTATTCTTTTTCCTGATTTATTAACTTGTTAAGCGATAAAGTTCTAGGACAGCCAATAAATTTAGGTTGCCACATAATTAGATTAACGAACACTATTTGTAAGTTAGCAATCCTCAGGGGGGAGTTGACAATTATGTCTCAATTTAACACAAACGTAGACATCAAATGACCATCCTTTAAAGATTACGCCATTAAACCAAATTGCTTTGTCATTGATATTTGATTATATTATTTTCTATAATCATTTTTCTCAAGAGAACACTACATTGCGATTTATTTTTAATACTTTATATCTGACATTTCTGTTTGTTGTTCTGTTTATCCCAGAAATAGCTTTTGCAAATTCGCCACCTAAGATATCTGACATTAAAGATGAGAACCTTAGTAAATGTCTCTCGAACAATATGCAGAAAATGGGCCTACATAATACAAATCAGCTGCGTAATTTAAAATGTCATGGTATGAACATCAGCAATTTACAAGGGCTTGAGAAATTTACTCAACTGGAAACGTTATCACTGTTCAATAACAAACTAACGAATGTGAACATTCAGACTCTTAGAGATCTCAAACATTTAAATATTGCCAACAATAAGCTTAAAAAAATCAATATAGTCGGCTTGTCAAAACTAGAAACGCTATACTTATTTAAAAATAAACTTGTTACTGTAGATTTTACGGGATTAGATAAGCTTAAAAAAATTCGTATAACAAATAACAACTTAAAGGGTCTAAATATATCTCCATTAATTTCATTAGAGAAAGCATATTTCTTCGATAATAAACTAGAAGAGCTAATCGTTAAGGGCCTACCAAAGCTTAAATTTATTGAGTTAAGGCAAAACCCTATGCCTGATGACGTTTACGATAGATACGATGCATTAGAAGGTATTACTATTATTCACGATGGAAACGCAGATGATTGGAAGTAGGCATTTATACCAATTTCGATAATATATGATTATGTTGTACGATGAAATAATTAACTAGTACAAGATACTTGAATGAGTAATAGCTCGCAATTGGGATTGAGAGCTATGCTGTAATAGTTGAATATAGCAAGTGATCAGTTATTAAGTGGAATTGGTATTAAATGTTATACGCGATTGATACGAACCAAGTAGTTAAATCATTATTCGCTTTAGGGAAATAATACAAGCCATTTTTAACCCTATAATCTGCATAAACGAGTTTAAGTTCCCATTTCCTTGATGGTCTATAAGCGAGTTCGAAATCTAATTCGTTACCGATAACAGCACCATTCTGATAATTTTTAAATACATGATAAACACTACGCCAACGTAATTTTTTATTTCGACCTTGATAGGTTATGTATTGGTCTTTTAAGCCAGTTTGCATACCGTAACCCGTGAAGGCATCTGCCCACCCTTGAAATTTATGATTCGTTCCAAATGGGGTGATAAATCCCTGCATATTATCTTCGCTCAATATTTCTTGACTCAACTCAATTCTATGGCTTTTATACTGAATCCCTGCCTGTAATAAACTATACCAAGCTCGATAATCTGCAGGGTTTTCGTAGCTATCTTGTTGGCTAGCAAATTCTACTGTATAACGATACTTTAACTTGTTTGGTTTAAATTCATCACTTATTCGTAAACCCAGCGTAATAGTAGAAAACCTAGCATAATCTTTATTATCAAGAAGGTAAGCATAACTAACAACGGCGAGGTCACCTTCAGTTGTATACTCAACATTAGCCAAGTGCGCATCAAGACCATGCTCACCTAATTCTTGAGGTAGGCGCTTATCAATGTTTCCATAACGAATATCCCCTTTGGGTATCGTGCTGGTTGCGTCTTGACCAAATATACGATGCACTTTATTGCTAAACGCATATTGTACATGCCAGTTGAGTTGATCATTGTAGTCAAATTTAAACGCATCAAACCTTTGTGGTGTTTGCCAAAACTCAACCTTTCCGACAAAACGCTCGTTATCAAATCCTAAAGTTTGACGCCCTACTTTTAAATGCCAGCTATTGTCACTAGCATATTGAAGATTAATTTCACTCCAATTAAAGCCTTTAGGATCAGGAATGGGTGATGTCGAATTTTTTACTGTAACTGAGTTGTAATCTCCATCATTAAAAGCGTGAACATAATTAGGCTCCAATAATAGACTCCATTGTTCCTTTTCATCTAATGTAAATTTAGAGGTTATTTTCAGTCTCGTTGTGAAGGCTCGTGCATCTCCTAACCAGTTATCATTCACTTGTTGAAAGCGGGTACGCATTCCAAACTCATGCTCTCCAAAACTATCCGTCGCTACAGCATTGTTTAAAAATGTGATTGTCAAAAATAGTGAAATAGATACCGTAAAAACGATTCTTTTCACGGGGGAATCAACCCGTTTTTTATAACCTACTTTAATAAAAGAAAACTCAAACACCTTTTTCCCACTCCTGCAAACGTATACATAATCCACGAGAAACGATTAAACTGCTAGGTTCACCAATCGCTGACCCACCCAGTTCTTCGATTGTTACAATTAAAGACTCTGAATCCTTAATTAAGCGCCATTGTGCATCAGTTAATTGTTGTTCTATGAGTGGCTTATCCGTAGGAAGCACACCTAAGCTTCGCGCTTCTGAATCTAACTTTGACACTACCCATAACTCCAAAGACTGCTCTTTATCAAAAACCGGTTTACCAATTACATTCACAATTAATTTTTTCGAAGCTCCATAGGTAGTTGCTACTACATGTGCTTGACCGTTATCTTCAGTTAATACGGCAACATAACTCAAAGGATTAATACTTTGGTTAAACGGTTTGTAAATAAATAACATGAACACCACTAACATAGCGAATGATGCACCACTAACTAGACGTATAGATGATTTGGTTAACCAAAACTTAAGCAATGAACGAGCCTGTTCAAAGACCCCTAAAACATCACTGGATGTTTGTTGGACTTCATCGACTATTTCACACCGTCGTTCAGATGATTCAAGTGAATGTGCTATATTTTGCCAAACGTGTTCACTCGGAGGTAACTCTTTTGTTTGATGGTCGAGATAGACTAGCTGTGACTGCCAAGATTCAATGCATTGAAACAGAGTTTCATGACAACGAGCCAAAGTATCAACACGTTGATGTACTCTCCTTGTCAAAGTCCCAAGCACATATTGGCTAGCTAAATGCTCTATTATTTGTGGATTTTGATAACGCTTAGGTATTTTTGTTCCGTCAAATGACTGCGGAGTTAGCTGTTCAGACATAATTTCAACCTCCCTAAACCGCGACGAATCCATGATTTGATGGTATTAATTGGTTTATCAAAATAATGTGCAATATCTTGTCTACTATACCCGTACAAATAAGCCATTAATATACTTTGACTTTGGTTTTGCTCTAGTTTTGATAAGCAGTTATTTAACATCTTTTCATTTTGTTTTTCTAAGCCTAGACATTGAGAATGTTGGTTAATGTCGGCTAACTGATGCGTTGATAATTCCATTTCATTAAATTGCACATTATCTTTATAATGACGACGTTTTTCGTAACGTAAACGATCATAAGCACGATAACGCACAATCGACGATAGCCATGTAAATGCCCCACTCTTGTTAACTTGGTAATGCTCACAATTTTGCCAAATTTGTATAAAGGCTTCTTGCAGCACATCGTTCGCACTATCAACATTGCGAGTTATACGGTAAGCAATTCCATTTAGACGAGCTGACGTACGTTGATACAGCTTACTAAATGCTTGCTTATTTCCGCTCTGGCAAAGCTCAATTAAAGCCGCAAGCTCATTGTCTTCGGTTAAGTGTTGAGCTTTTGAAGCGGGATTTCTCTCTGCTAAAATGACGCTTTCCTCGTTAGTATGACCAAATTGATCTTGTGAATATTTCATATCAAATAACTTAGTTAATTACAAGCTGGTAATAATTAAAATTTATAAACCGATTAAAAATAAAAATGACTTTGAAGAAAAACGACATCGTAATTTTGGCCTGGTTTCTGGGGTATATCTTGTTTAGTTCTGATGCCTAAACGTAATTGTAAATTAGGCATTGGTGTATATTCGGTCACTAAGGAATATCGAGTTTGCTCGTCTTCATCAACTTTATCATCGGGATCAAAAAACTCTGCGGTTAATTTAAAATTCCACCCTTGTCGCCATTGATAGTTCATTTCAATTAAGCTAACTAATTGGTTAACATCTTGACTTGTTACAGCATTGCCTGACTCTAACGTGACATAGTCAATCTCAGCTAAAAACCCGACATCTCTCCATTGATAACCAGCGAACATATTAACCATTTTCGTTTGTTGCTCCCCCCCATTTAACACTCCACTAAAACCTATCCTAAAAACTGGAAACAAGTGTTCAATTCTAGCACCGTACAACAAGCTATCATCGTCGTTACTCGCTTGACTTGTGCCATTAGTTACGAATAAGTTTACTGTTGTTTTATCGAAACTAGCGCCGTATTCAACACCATTGTCGCTATTATCAAAGTTCATCCCAGTAACTTGTCGAACGAAAGCACTGTCATCCTCAATACGTAAACCGTATGGAACAAATAGCCTACCAGCTTTTAAATAACTGCTTTTATTTATGGACTTATCACCAAAATCATACATAACAAACGCCTCTCGGTTAATCGCACTACCGGGCGCTACTTGCTCATCAATATAAAAAGATAAACCTGTATCTGGAATGGCAAAATGAAAATACAGTTGAGCACTTTCAGTCGAAAACCCTTTACTTGTATTATTTGGTTGAGCTTCACTTTTTTGATAGTTCGCATTAAAGCGCGCATCAGCACCTATCGTCAAAGATTGTGTCAGTCTAGCTAATTTTCTACTATCAAATGGGCTAAAACTTCTTGATAAAACGGTTTGACCATAGGTTCTACCAAAATCATTTCGCAATCCTCCACCAATGGGATTCACATGACAGGCACTGCATGCAAGGTTGTTTTTAATGGCTAGATACGGCTCTGCATTTATGGAAAAGCTCAATGCGAATGTAGTGAGCAATGCAAGTTTAAGCATAGTCATTAGTAATTTATAAATTAATTTCATAAGTAAACACTCCGCCTTCAATACCATCGTTATCACCATCTAAAATTTGCTCCTGCTGAGTGAGCATTGTTGCGATACTGCTCTCATTTAATTGAATAGATAGATGACTTACACTGTGAGTCACATTTTTTATTATCACTTGTAGCCTCTGATCATTTATCACATGTAGAGAAATGTTCTCATTAGGCACTAATGAGACATGTGACCCTAAATCATCTTTTTTAATGGCGTTAACGAGGATTTGGTCAGCCGTTAGATGTTGAAAATCCATCTTTTTGCTAAACAAAAAAACGATTTTAATTTCATCTTTTTCTTGCCAATTAAAGTCACTTTTTATAATCGTCGCGCTAGAATCTTCTGCTCGGCTAATTTTCGTCATACCAACAATGCTTTGCGGTATTACAGCACCTTCATCTATCCATTGCTTTATCGCTGCAATAGTTTGTTCATCAAGTACAGGCTGCCCTAAAGGCATTCTTGCGCCTGCTCGGTTATCGCCGGTAATTTTAAGATATAAGTAGCTCTCTTTAGCAAAGCCGGGTAGAACTCGTTTAAATGATAAATTTGAAGAGTCAACATTGATCAAGCTTTTCATTGAGTTTTCAAGTGACGATAAGTCTTGCCCAGCTGCGGGATTTGCCCCACCGTGACAGGTTGAGCAAATTGGTGTAAATACCAACTCTTGAATTGACTTTAAGTTCGGTTGAATTCCTTCTTCGCTTGGCGCCTCGGCTGAAGGAGACTCTTCAAATGGACGGCCATTATTATCTAATCCATCACCGCTGCCTGCCTTGCAACTGGATAAAGTAAATAATGCAACCAATATTAGTAACTGGATTTTCATAGTTATTTCTCTGTCATTAAACTAGAACCCAACACATTTTAAATTAGTGTTGGGTTCATTTTTATTAAGGACGAGCTATTGTCCAACTTGGGTAATCACCTGTGGTATCGCCCACAGCACTATCACCAATATAAAAATAGAGAGGCAACCCTTGGTAGGCCCATTGATATGTGGTTGTGCTATTTTCCGCACGAGAAATGACAGTGTAATCACCAAACGCTTGTGCTTCAGAAGTTGCATACAATGGTGGCCACGTGGCTGCACAGCCATCAAAACAAACACTGATACCAGAATCTTTCACGTCAGAATCAAATGTATAGAGAGTCAATCCTTGCAATTCATCAGAAGTTTTACCAATACTGTCAAGCACTGTACCGTGAGCAGCCAATAAAGCCCCCTCTGTAGTATGCACATCTACTTTCACTGGCGCTGGGCGAGCCATGTGCCAGGTAGAGTTCACATTTTCACCTTTTGTGTCATCAGCACTTTCATCAGGGGTAAAAAAGTATAGCGGCATGTCGTTAATTGCCCACTGTTTACTCCCATTTTTACGGTTAATGATGGAGAACGGCGCAACAGCCACATCAGCTTTATCTGCAATTAATGGTGACCAAGCCGCTAAGCAATCTCCTTCACAATTGCTGATACCCGGCGTGTCATTATCAAAGGTATACAGCGCATAATCTGTTTTATCTACAATTGCACTAATAAACTCGCCATTAGCTTCGTCTCTTAGCAAGGTATTTACTTTGCCATCTACAGTTAAAACCGCACCTAACGTATTAACTTCTTCTTTAATTACAGTAATAACAGGGGAAATTAAGTGCCAAATACCATTAATACCATCACCATTAATATCGCCTTTTTCAAAATCACTTTTAAAAAAATATACAGGCATATTTTGATAAGCCCACTGCTTAACGCCGTCATTTCGTGTAATTATGGTAAATTCACCAATCTCAACATCTTCTTCATTAGGAACAAATGCTGGCCAAATATCTAAACACCCATCAATACAATTAGAGACACCTGCACTATCATTATCAAATACGTATAAGACGTAACCATCTTTGTTCACAGCTTCGACTGTATTTTCTAACGCGGAAATATTAACTAATCCCGTTGCTGATAAAAAACGACCATTTTCAGTTGTACGATGGATTGCTGGTTCTATAGTTGCTGTGTGCCAAATGTTATTAACTTCATCTCCATTGACATCGCCATCAGTATTGTCGTTGGCGAAAAAGTACAACGGTTTACCTTTAAATGCCCATTGCATGTTGCCATTACTAACGTTAACAATACTTAATGGCGGCATAGGCTGTGATCCAGCATCTGCAAGTAATGGTGGCCAAGAATTAATGCAATCTCCAGCACATGCAGAATCATTGACAGGGTCGTTATCAAAGGTATAAAGGGTAAACCCCGCTTTATCAATTCGCATTTGAGACATAACATTAGAACTCTCACTTACCGTGAGAATAGTTTCGTTTCCAATGTAAGCATTTACGCCTGCGACATTAGCCGACATTAAAGGCATGGGCCGAGCCAAATGCCACACATCGTTGATGCCATCTCCTCCAATATCCCCTTGAGCAGAATCTAAATACCAATGATATAGGGGCTGACCTTTATATGCCCATTGCATCTTCCCATCACTACGAGCAATTATAGTCATATTTTCATCTATTTCAGCACCTTCTTCTGATAACAAAGGGGGCCATTTACCAGCACAAGTATCTGTATCATTGGGTGCTCCATTACAATTTGATTTATTCAATTCATCATTGTCAAAGACATATAAAGACAGCCCAGTTTCAGCAAGAATGAGTGAGCCACTGTCATTAACAACCGCTTCATTGCGCTTTGCCGATTTACTTGGAAAAGAAGCAGTAGATGGCGATGTCGTTACATAAGGGGTGTTATCTGTTGGTGATGATGAACTTCCACCTCCACCTCCACCTCCCCCACAAGCGGTCAGTGACGTAACGATCACACCAGAAATAAAGAGTTGTTTAGTATAGTTTTTTAAATTAAATCTATTGGCTATTTGTTTTTGCATGTTCATAATCCATCAAATTAGTAGGGTTCATATAAGCAATACGTCACACAAAAAAAATAGTTGCTTTAATTTCAATTTAAATGCTAAAAATTAAATGAAGTCATTTTCTGATATTAGTTTTAATAGATTAGCGAGAAGAAATTCTAGGACACCCAAAAATTTAAGTGTCAAACATTATCTCCCATCAAAGTTATAAAATGATTTTCAGATATAAAAATAAGGAAGGTTGAAGCTCAATTGACAATGGATTAGTTAAGGCATGCTAAAAAACAATAAATTGGTTATTTTAGACAACAACAGGCCGTCATGGTCATTGATGATTTAGAGATTTACAGGAAATTATCATTATTTAATGTCAACCGACCCCTTTATACCAGCAGTCATCATGTTGATTGGCACAATGCCTTAACGACGCTTCACTGCCCGCAAAGTTGCCATATTGA
>Ga0105354_1002208_pt1 | contig 11658 bp, 10 predicted proteins | sample GOMGulsemesocosm_FD_83658 | JGI IMG/M metagenome (GOLD analysis project Ga0105354, IMG submission 83658) | Methane-oxidizing microbial communities from mesocosms in the Gulf of Mexico - GOM9B Gulf of Mexico | ecosystem: Environmental > Aquatic > Marine > Cold seeps | place: USA: Gulf of America...
GGAGGAGAACAACAACGTGTTGCTGTAGCCAGAGCATTAGTTAACAATCCTGCTGTTATTTTTGCAGACGAACCTTCTGGGAATTTAGATTCTGAAAGTGCCGAAAACTTACACAATTTATTTTTTGAACTACGTGACAAATATGGACAAACCTTTGTTATTGTAACTCATAATGAAAGCTTAGCAAATATGGCTGACAGAAAATTAGTTATGAAAGACGGAAATATTGTTTGCTAATCATTCTATACCTAATCATGAAAAAAATTATTATAATAACCATCCTATACTGTTCTTTTGGCTTCTCACAAACTAAAGAGCAATTAACTCATTTAGATCATTATTACGAAAAAGCATTAAAAGAGTGGAAAATACCTGGTATGGCCATTGCTATAGTAAAAAATGACAGTGTCATTTTCAGTAAGGGATATGGCTATGCAAATATTAATAAAAAAACAAAAGTTGATAGTAATACACTATTCGCTATAGCATCTAATTCGAAAGCATTTACAGCAACTGCATTAGCACAATTGGTAGAGCAAAAAAGGATCAAATGGACAGACAAAGTAATAGATTATCTTCCTTATTTTAAAATGTATGACGAATACACCACTCAACACACTACTATAGAAGATTTGTTATGTCACAGAAGTGGCTTAAAAACTTTTAGTGGTGACTTATTATGGTTTGGTACGACAAAAACTGCTAAAGAAATGCTTTCGGCACAACAACATCTAAAACCTACTTCTGAATTCAGAACTCAGTTTGGATATTCAAACTTAGCCTATTTAGCTGCTGGTAAAGTGTTAGAGAAAGTCACTGATACTACATGGGCTAATTATATTAGCACTCATTTTTTAAAACCATTAAAAATGAATCGTACGCTAACATCAACTAAACAACTTAATAAAACGACTAATATTGCTACTCCATATTTTATCGAAAATGAAAAAGCAATTGAACTTAAATGGCTAAATTGGGATAATATATCTCCTGCTGGAGCGCTAATCTCATCTGTGAATGATTATGCTAAATGGTTATCATTAAACATCCAAAAAGGAACTCTTAATAAACAAAAATATTACTCAAAAAATAGTTATATTACTCTAACCACCCCCCACATAAACTTTACAGTAGGAGAAAACACTGAAAACGTACATTTTAAATCATACGCTTTAGGTTGGAATACTCAAGACTATCAAGGTTATCAAATTATTGGACATAGTGGTGGTTATGATGGTATGATATCAAAATCAACTTTTGTACCTGAAAAAGGACTAGGTATAATAATATTAACCAACAGTATTAACTGGGCTCCTAGTGCGTTAGTTAATAAAAGTTTGGATGTACTTCTGGCCAATAAATTAGAAGCTAAAGATTGGTCGGGAAATTATTTAAACTATTATAAACAAAAAGATAGTACCAATACTGCAAATCAACTTAAAAATAAAAAACTACGTCATACACTACAAAAAAAGCACCTACAATTAAACAACTACACAGGAGTCTATACCGATAAAATGTACGGTAATATTACTGTTAGCAAAAAAGAAAATATACTCCATTTTTCAATGGATAATACACCTATTTTTAATGCCAATTTAAAACATTGGAATCATCATATTTTTACTTTCCGTTTTAACACTAATTTATCTTCATTGCCAGAAGGAAAATTATGGTTTGATTTAGATAAAAATGGACAAGTAACTAAACTACATATTGATATCCCTAACCCCGATTTTTACTTTAATGAATTTGATTTTATAAAAAATAAGTAACGTGACAAAAAGTGAACTAAAAAATTTCCTTGACGAAAAAGTTGTTCAGTATAATACGTTGGACTTTATTGATAGTGATCCAATACAAGTTCCTCATTTATTTACGCAAAAAGAAGATATAGAAATCGCGGGATTTTTAGCCGCAACTATTGCTTGGGGTAATCGGAAAATGATTATTAAAAACAGTCACAGAATGATGCAGATAATGGGAGAGTCTCCTTATGACTTTATCATAAATCACAAAGAATATCATTTAGAAAAACTAGAAGGATTTGTTCACAGAACCTTTAATGCTATCGATTTTACGCATTTTATCAAAGCTTTACAACACATATATAACAACCACAACGGTTTAGAACATGTATTTCAAAAACACCAAACCACTACTTCGCTACAACCAGCAATTCATCAACTAAAGCAATTGTTTTTTGAAATACCACACCCACAAAGAACCACCAAACACATCTCCGATCCTTTAAAAGGTTCAGCAGCTAAACGTATTAACATGTATTTACGCTGGATGATTAGAAATGACAATGCAGGAGTAGATTTTGGAATATGGAAAAACATACCTACTTCTTTACTCTCTTGTCCTTTGGATGTACACTCTGGAAATGTTGCTCGTAAATTAGGTATTCTAAATAGAAAGCAAAATGACGCCAAAGCATTGACTGAATTAGACACATCACTTCGTCAACTGGATCCAAACGATCCTGTTAAATATGATTTTGCTTTGTTTGGTTTAGGAGTATTTGAGAAATTCTAAACAACTAAACGCTATAATCGCTACTAAATGATGACATAAAAATACCTAAGAACAACTATATGTTGGTACGTATTTATTTAGTATATTTACAATATCCATTATGTTACAGCATATGGATAATGTAAGTTTTTTGGGGTAAAAACCTCTGCTAGTAATTCTAGCAGAGGTTTTTTTACACTCATTCCCAAATTTTAAGACTTCCTTTTCTAGTAATACCAATTAAATTTCAAGGTGCTCATACGTAAATTGAATTATTTTAGATTTAGTTGAGTTTAAAAGAAACTATTTAATTGTGCATTTTGGATTTTAATTGGTATTAATTCATACTACGTGTACTTTTCTTTCGGAAATTGACTTCTTCTAACAAAAAACACTATTTCACATGTCAAGTCTATTTTAAAATGATATATTTGGTTTGAATAATGCACTTTAATAATCCGAACATACTCTATAGCTTGTTTGCACTACTAATTCCTATTATAGTGCACCTATTTCAGTTACGAAAGTTTCAAAAAACAGCGTTTACAAACGTAAAGTTTCTTCAAGAATTGATAGTACAAACAAGAAAAAGCTCCCAATTAAAAAAATGGTTGATTTTGACCTTCAGACTATTAATATTTAGCTGTATAATTTTTGCTTTTTCAGAACCATCATTTAATAAAATTAATACCTTAGAGCAAGAATCTGAAAACATCTTTTATATTGACAACTCCTTTAGCACTCAAGAAAAAGGACCTAAAGGTGAACTCATGCGAGCTTCTATCCAAGAGCTACTAAATAACTATCCTAATGATAAAAAAGTTAGTATTATAACAAATACAGAAGTCTATAAAAACAAATCTTTAAATTCACTAAAAAAGGAGTTGATTAATTTAAAATACTCCTCGTATCAACTAGACCATAAAACCATAAATTTAAAAGCTAATCAACTCTTTAGCACTAAAAAAAACACTAAAAAAAGAATTGTGTACATTTCTGATTTTCAAAAAAATAAAGGTCTAGATTTAAATAGTTTCAATACTGATTATGAAAACATTTTCATCCAAACACTTCCCGTTTCAAAAAGCAATATAAGTATTGATTCTGCATATTTTTCTAACCAAAACTCCACAGCAACTCTTCTTAATGTATTAGTTAAAAAACAGCATAGCAATACTAATAGTACCCCTATAGCTCTTTACAATAACGATAGCTTAATTAGCAAAACAACAGCTAATTTAAGAAACAGCAGTAACATAGTTACATTTAATGTTTCTCCTGATGATCATTTAAATTTGAAAATAGAAATTTCCGATATTAAAAATATTAATGACAACACACTATATCTTTCAAGATCGAAGCCTAATAAAATAAACGTACTAGCCATTGGAGACACTGATAACAATCAGTATCTATCAAAAATATATACCGAAGAGGAATTTCACTTTATACAAAATGAACCAAATAACATTAATTACAGCTTACTAGAACAACAACATTTGATAATACTTAATGAATTAGAAAAAATTCCAGTAACCTTAATTAAAAACTTAACAGTCTTTACCAAAAAAGGAGGAACAGTGTTATCTATTCCTTCAGAAAAAATAAATATTAAAAATTATAACTCATTAGTAAACGTATACGAAACAGAAATTGAACACGAGACAAGGCTTACGAAAATTCATTTCTCTCACCCGATATTTTCAAGTGTATTTGAAAAGAAAATTAAAAACTTTCAGTACCCAATATTTAATAATCATTATAAACTTTCAAAATATCAATCAATAATTTTAAGTTTAGAAAATGGAAATCCATTATTAGTTAAATCCAATAACCATTATATCTTTTCCGCAGCGTTAAATACTAAAAACTCCAACTTCAAACAAGCTCCGTTAATTGTCCCTACCTTATACAACATTGCAAAAAGCACATTAAAATTCAATACTCCGTATTACATAATAGGTAATGATAATACTGTTGACATTCCTATTCAGTTAACCAAGGATGAAGTTGTTAGCCTTAAAAGTAATACAACAAACTTTATCCCCTTACAACAAATAAAAGCAAACAAGGTAAGTATACAAACAACTACTGAACCTGATGAAGCTGGCTTTTATTCTATTATAAGTAAACAAAATATTACGCCGATACAACTGGCATATAATTATAATCGCTCGGAAAGTATAATGAGCTATCATAACTTAACTACTCTCGAAAGCAAACATATTAAAACCGCAACTTCTGTAACTAATGTCATTAATGAAATAAATTCCGCTTCGCAAATAGGGACACTTTGGAAATGGTTTGTTATTTTTGCCTTATTATTTTTAATAGTAGAATTACTCATTTTAAAATATTTTAAATGAATCTCCTGATTAAATCAGCAACCATACTAGATCAATCTAGTCCTTACCACAACAGCACCAAAGATATTCTTATTGAAAATGGCATTATTAATAAAATTGACAATGCTATAAAAAACAACAATAATTACCAAGAAATAAAATCAGATAACCTTCATATATCACAAGGATGGTTTGATAGCTCTGTTTCTTTTGGTGAACCTGGTTTTGAAGAACGTGAAACGATTGCTAATGGGTTAAAAACTGCTGCTTTAAGTGGTTTTACCAATTTGGCTGTAAACCCAAATACTAATCCAATAGTTGATAACAGCACTACGGTATCGTTCATTAAAAACAATGCTTTTCAAAATGCTGTAAACATTCACCCAATTGGAGCCTTAACAAAAGGATGTAAAGGAGATTATTTAGCAGAACTTTATGATATGCAACAAGCAGGAGCTGTTGCTTTTGGCGACTTCCAACTTGCAATTGAAAATTCTAATATGCTAAAAATAGCACTACAATACACCCACAGTTTTAACGGGTTAGTATTGTCGTATCCGCAAGAGAACAAAATTGCAGGTAAGGGAATTGTTAATGAAGAAGAAAATGCTACAAAACTTGGCTTAAAAGGGATCCCTAATTTAGCAGAAGAATTACAAATTTCAAGAGATTTATTTTTATTAGAATACACCGAAGGTAAATTACATATACCAACAATTTCAACAGCAAAATCAGTAACTTTAATTAGGGATGCTAAAGCAAAAGGATTGAATATAACTTGTTCAGTTTCTATTTTAAATTTGCTCCTTACAGATGATGCCATAATAAATTTTGATACTCATTTTAAAGTACTCCCCCCTTTACGAACTTCGGTAGATCAAAAAGCACTCATTGAAGGTGTACAGGATGGTACAATTGATTTTGTAACAAGTAACCATCTACCTATTGATATTGAGCACAAAAAAATTGAATTTGACCATGCTACCTATGGTAGTATCGGACTGGAATCATTATTCGGAGCCTTGAATAGTATTTTCGATACTGAAAAAGTTATCGAATTACTTACACAAAATAAGTCAAGGTTCGGTATTGAATCTTATGACATCAAAGAAGGTGAAAAAGCTTGCTTAAGCCTATTCAACCCAAAAGGTACCTATATTTTTTCCACAGATAATATTTACTCTAGCTCAAAAAATTCAGCATTACTAGGAAGTAGATTAAATGGTAAAGCTCTAGGAATTATAAGCAACAACCAATTAATAATTCATTAAGCAATGGACACAGAAAATAATAAAGGTAAAAAAGCTGCAACAGTTGCTTACCTGACCATATTCGGAACTATTATAGCTTTTTTTATAAACTTTGATGATAGAGATAAATTCGCTTATTTTCATATTCGTCAAGCATTAGGTTTATTTGCTACATTCTTCTTGATTTCCTTTTTCATTGGTTATTTTGATAGCTTAATGATTTCAGGAGCATTTTATCTTTTCTTTATCATATTGTGGTTTTACGGTTTTATGTCTGCTTTAAACAACAGCACTACACCTGTTCCTCTTTTAGGCGAATATTACCAAAAGTTATTTAAAATGATTGGGGAAGAACAGTAAACTATGAAACTACGCAACCACTCAATATTATACTTTGCCATTTCAGTATATGTGCTAAGCATATTATTTAAACTAATGCACTGGCCATACGCAACCACATTACAACTCATAAGTTTATGCATGGGGGTTGGTTGGATTTACAATTATTTCAAGAATAAAAACAATGACTAAGCAATTATCACTACATCATATCATTAGAGAAGCTAAAACTAAAAATGAAAAAGCTCCCCTATTAATCCTTTTACATGGTTACGGAAGTAATGAAGAAGATTTATTCTCTTTTGCCAGTGAACTACCTGATGATTTCTTTATTGTATCTGTTAGAGCTCCCTATGATTTACAACCATACGGTCATAGTTGGTATGATATTCATTTTACTGCAGATAATGAAAAGTTCTCTGATGATGAACAAGCAAAAATATCACGTGATTTAATTGCTAGGTTTATTGATGAACTAGTGAATACTTATCCAATTGACGCTAGCAACATTTCCTTAATAGGATTCAGTCAAGGAACTATATTAAGCTATGCCGTAGCACTGTCTTATCCTGAAAAAATCAAGAATGTAGTAGCACTTAGTGGTTATTTAAATGAAAAAATACTAGCTGATGACTATACTACAAAAGATCATTCAGATTTAGACTTTTACATTTCTCACGGAAATGTTGATCAGGTTATTTTAAACACTTGGGCAAACAAAGCTCCAGGTTTTTTAAATAAGTTAAATATTAAAAACTCCTATAGAGAATTTCCTGTTGGACACGGTGTTGCTCCACAAAATTTTTATGAATTCAAAAATTGGTTGATAGAAAAATTATAATCCAATATTACTATCCTCGAGTTTTTATATTCAAGGCACATAATTTAATAATTTCAGCAATTCGTTTCTCACGAGTTGCTTTTCTTTTCCCAGAATGTAACCAATACAAATACCCCTTACGATAACTCATACTAAACGATTTATAGTTATTATATGCTGTTAAGTTATTACCAAAGGCTTGTTGCAAATCTTCTGGAACCACTAAATTATCAACATCATCCAAAGCACTCCATGAACCATCTTTTTTAGCTATATCTATTTTAACTAAACCACTTGAATGCATTAAGTTTCCCTCAATAAGATCTTTTATATGAGTTTTATTCAGTTTACTCCAAACACTTTTAGTATTTCTAGGCGTAAACAATTGCCGCCTTTTTTCATCATCCAACCTTTTTACAGTAGAATCTATCCAACCATAACATAAAGCTACACGAACAGCTTCCTCCCATCGCATGGAAGTCATTTCAGAGCTTATCTTATAGAATATAAGATACACTCCTTTTGAAGAATTATAGTTTTTCGACAACCAATCTCTCCATTTAATATCATTTTCAAAGTAGATCTCTTCTCGTTCTTCCATATAAAGTAAAGATAAATAAAAGGGATGACACCATTTAAAAAGCTTGTCATTCCTTTTCATTATACAATTTCAATACTACTCTATAACATCAACAGGATATAAGAATGATTCTTTAGTATTAAAGCTAATTGTTTTATCTTCATTATACGTACAAGCAATAAGCACTTGCCCCCAATACTTACCATCCGAAAAATCAGCGATAATCCATTTATGATTTAACATTTTCATGCTATTAATCATTATTCTATCTCCATACATCGCTGCATAAGGTACTAGTGGATTTCCTCCTTCTTGTAAATTCATACTTATCAATTGGTCCTCTACATGTGGTATCAACTCCTTAAAGTCAATTCCTTCTTTATATAAATGCTCAATCGCATATGCATCTTCTACTAATGAAAAATCTCCTAATTCAATAGCTTCAATTCTCAAATTAGCAATAGTATCTTGATAGGCATTTTCCTTATCTTTAAAACTTTTTTCTATTTTTCTTATTTTTCCTTCGTAAGCCTTTATGTCTTTTTTAGTATTTACAAATACAAATAGCAACAGTAATGCAGTTAACAAAAATAAGTAAAGATATATTTGCTTTTTCATAGGTATGATTTAAGGTAATTCTATTGTTAAATTATCATAGCTCAAAAATACATTTTTTGGTAGATTTTTTTGCACTTCATCATAAAAACCTAATTGATGACTTATGTGTGTTAAATAAGCTTTTTCTGGATTTACTTTTTCAATAAAGGATAATGCTTCTGAAAGCGTGAAATGTGAATGATGCTCCTCCTCTCTTAACGCGTTTATAACCAACACCTTAGTGTTTGTTAATTTTTTCTCTTCCCTAGGTTCTACTTTTTTTACATCAGTTAAATACACAAAATCTCCAATCCTAAAACCAAAAACTTGTAAATCACTATGCAAAGCGTTTATTGGGATAATTTGAATTTTATTAATTCTAAAAGGAATATTATTTACAATGGTATTTAATGCCACTGAAGGTGCACCTGGATACTTATTGTCTGTTTCAAAAATATATGCATAACGCTGTTTTAACGACTCAAATACACGCTGATGCGCATACAACTGAAAATCACCTTCTTGTTTAAAATAGAAAGGCCTGATATCATCCAATCCAGCAGTATGATCTGAATGTTCATGAGTAAATAAAATAGCATCAATATGATTAGGATTAGCACGTAACATTTGAGCTCTAAAATCTGGACCACAATCTATTACTAAAATTGTGTCATCAACTTCAACCATAACGGATGACCTTAATCTTTTATCTTTTTCATCAGCACTTAAACACACCGGATGCGTGCTTCCAATAACCGGAATTCCTTGTGATGTACCTGTCCCTAAAAATGTAATTTTCATTTTACTTTATTATTAACAAAATCTGTTATTCACTAACTAGATACAACCTACAATAAAAGTTTTAAATTAAAAAAATATTTAATATTTAAATAACGCATATAATAATTTATTTTATACAATTTCATAATACAGTATTAAAAATTTAAATTGGTATAAAACAATAAATATGTGCTCTATTTTTTTATGATACACCTCTTATTTACTATTTTTGTTAGTATAGAGACAAACCTCAAACGAAACTATGACAATTAAACTAAAAGGCGATAAAGCTTTTGAAGCTGCTCCTTCTCTTAAAAATAAGGCGCTACGCATTAATTTAAATGAAAATATTTACGGAACTTTCGCTGAAATTGGAGCTGGACAAGAAACAGTTCGTAACTTTTTTAGAGCTGGAGGTGGATCTGGAACAATAGCTAAAGCTATGTCTGCTTATGACAAGGATTTTAGTGATGCCATATATGGCATTGAAGATGACAAACGTTATGTAACCGAATTAAGGTTAAAGAAGATGTTGAATCATGAAATGAACTTACTAGAAGAGCGAATTTCAAGAGAAAAACACCCAAATAAACTATTTTTTGCATACGCAAATACAGTTGCTACGATTGACTTTGCGAAAAAATTTAAGGGCCATGGATGGTTAGGCCTTAGATTTCAGGTTGATGCTAATGAAGAATTTAGTGACATTATTTTACATGTTAGGTTTAAAGAAAATGACGCTCGTTTACAACAAAACACTCTTGGAGCAATAGGTACAAACCTAATTTATGGTGCTTTCTACAAGCATAACAACCCTAAGAAATTATTAGAATACCTATACGATCACTTAAACAAAGATCAAATTGAAATTGACACCATTAACTTTTCTGGCCCACTATTCAAAAACGTGGACAATCGTTTAATGAGTTTACAATTAGTTAAACACGGAATGACTGATGCCGTAATGTTCAGTTCTGAAGGACATAACTTATTAGCTGCAAAAATATTATACAAAAAAAATATTTTAGCTTTAAGGGGTAGTTTTAGACCTGTAACCAAAGTAAATATGGATATGTTTAAAAAAACATATGAAATGTTTATCAATGATCATAAAGTTGACGAAAAGAAAACAGAAGTTATTTTTGAAATAACATTATCCAACTTAAAAGATGGACAAAGTGAAATCGATGAAAGAGATTTCCTCGATAGAGCTGAACTTTTATGCTCATTAGGACATACAGTAATGATTTCTAACTTTCAAGAATACTATAAAGTTGCTGAATACTTTAATTCATATACTAAAAAACGTATCGGTCTTGCAATGGGAGCTTTAAATTTAATTGAATTATTTGACGAGAAATACTACAGAAATCTACCTGGAGGAATCTTAGAAGCTTTTGGCAAATTAAGCAGTAGTGACTTACGCGTATATATATACCCTTTTAGAAATGAAGACGGTAGCTACATGACTATTGACAACATTAAAGTTCATCCAAGGATGAAGGATTTATACAAATTCTTTAAATACAATGGAAAAATGGTTGATATAAAGGAAGTAGACAAAAACATTTTAGACATATATTCTCGTAAAGTATTAAAAATGATTGAAGATAATGAAGAAGGCTGGGAGGAAATGCTTCCTAATGGTATTTCTGAAATCATCAAAAAACAAAGTTTATTTGGCTATGAATCAGAAGATACTTACTCAAACTCTTTCTAAATACAAAACACTAAACAATAACTAAACGCTCTCAAAAACTATCCTGAGAGCGTTTTTTTTTTGCAAATACAATAAACACAAAACCAACATAGGATTATTTAATACCAATTAAAACCCAAAATCCACAATTAAATAGTTTCTTTAAAATCTATTTATCGCTTAAAAATATAACCATAACTAAGGCTATGCTTATATTTTTAAACTCAACTAAATCTAAAATAATTCAATTTACGTATGAGCTCCTTGAAGTTTAATTGGTATAACAACAATTATATTGACAGTAATCAGTTTCTTAAAATCAAAAAGTATCTACAAACATTCAGTTATTTTACTTAAAAAAAACCTAAAAGAATTTATATGAGCATAAAAAAGAGTAACAAAATCAACTGTTACTCTTTTTTATTTATAATACTAAATTTTACTAATTACAAACTACTTAGCAATATTAACAGCTCTTGTTTCTCTAATAACAGTTACTTTAACCTGACCCGGATAAGTCATGTCTGTTTGAATTTTTTGAGAAATTTCAAATGATAATGCTGCAGCTTTATCATCAGAAACTTTTTCGCTTTCAACAATTACACGTAGCTCCCTACCTGCTTGAATAGCATACGCTTTTTTAACTCCAGTAAAAGCAAAAGCAATTTCTTCTAAATCTTTTAATCGTTGTATATATGAATCTAATACTTGACGTCTTGCTCCTGGAC
>Ga0105354_1002211_pt1 | contig 11644 bp, 7 predicted proteins | sample GOMGulsemesocosm_FD_83658 | JGI IMG/M metagenome (GOLD analysis project Ga0105354, IMG submission 83658) | Methane-oxidizing microbial communities from mesocosms in the Gulf of Mexico - GOM9B Gulf of Mexico | ecosystem: Environmental > Aquatic > Marine > Cold seeps | place: USA: Gulf of America...
AAGCTTCATCACCTTCAGGACGATTAGCTTCTTTCATAGCTTCAAAGGCTAAGTAAATACTACCAGCATCAAAAACAGATTTCTCCTGAGTTAGTTTACCATAATCTGTAGTTTTGTCTTTTGTAAACGATGCTTTTTTAAACTCATAGGAATAATATTCACTTGAACTCTCCGTATAATGATTTACTGTTCCTGCTAAGGAAGCATATGTATTACATAAGTCCCACAAATTGCTTTCCGCGCCACCAAGAATTAACGATAATCCATAATGGTCAGCTCCTTTATTGATATTTTTTAATTTAAACGTTCCTAATTCATCATAAAAACGATGTAATCCATATTGATGTAACATTCGTACTGCTGGAATATTTAACGATTTCGCTAAGGCTTTTTTAGCGGTTACTGCTCCTGAATATTGTAGGTTGAAGTTTTCAGGCTTGTAGTCTGAAATGGTTGTAGGGATGTCTGGTACTAAAGTATTCGGTAATAATTCACCTTTATCAAGCATTGCCATATATAATAATGGCTTTAAAACACTTCCAGTACTTCTCGGGGCATCAATGATATTGACATCTTTCTGATTTTCTTTAGTTGTTGGAGTATTACCTACATAACTCAATACTTTTTTTGTTTTAACATCCAATATTAATACTGCCATATTATGTACTTCATTTTGTTTTAAAATGGTATGATGTTGTTTCACAATAGTGTTTACACTTTCCTGTAGATTTAATTTAACGGATGTTTTTATACGTTTCCCTCTATTTGATTTGGCTATTTTTTGTAATAAATGAGGAGCTATCTGTGGTAATGGAAATGGTTTTTGTGGTAATGATTCTTGTATGGATAACTGATAGGTAAGTGTATCAATTATTTTTTGTTGACATAGTTTATTCAATAACCGATTTCTTTTTTTGAATAGTTTCTGTTGGTTTTTTCCTGGATATATTAAACTTGGAGCATTAGGAAGTACTGCTAAAGTAGCGCTTTCTGCCCATGATAGTTGATGCGGTTGAACTCCAAAATAGCGCCATGAAGCTACGTCAATTCCAACTACATTCCCTCCAAAAGGAGCATTGGAAGCATAATAGTTTAAAATGTCTTTTTTTGATGTGCTTATTTCTAATCGAGTTGCTAATAGAAGCTCTTTTAATTTTTCGAAATAGGTTCTTGATTTCCCATTTCTGGATAGTCTTATAACTTGTTGTGTAATGGTACTACCTCCACGAACAACAGCTCCTTTATTAATATTAGATTTTAATGCTTTAAATATTGAAACCGGATTAAAACCTGGGTGCTGATAAAAATGAGCATCTTCAAATTGTATAATGCAGTGCTCGAACTTTGTAGGGATAGAATCACTTTTAGGAAATCGCCATTGTCCATCACTTGCAATTTGTGCGCCTAATAATTCTCCTTCACTACTTTCTATTACGGTAGCTGTAGGTTTGTTGAATAATTTTTTAGGTAAACAAAAAGAGTAAGTAACGAGTAGAATTAGTATAACTACTGATTTTATTTTATGGTGTTGTATAGCCTGAGCTATGTTATTAATCATAGTGTTTATTTGAGTACATAGCGTTGAGATACCAGTTTTAAAAATACAAATTTTACACAAGTCTCCATAAATAAACTCTTAATTATTAAAACCAGTGACGATTCTTTCACTGGTTTTAATAATTGTCAAACTATTTTAGAAAGGTATAAGAAGATTTCTCTTAAGCATATTCAATTGTTTTAGATGAAGATGGTTTACGCCCTAAGGAATTTGAAACCTGTTCTACATCAGCAATCATTAGTACCATATGCATTTGATGATTTACATTAGGGTCTGTATTGTACACTTTTTCAGCAATAGTTTTTGCCCCAATTAGTTTTTTATAAATGCGTTCATTTTTTTTCTCAAAAATAAATAAAGATGATTTCATTCCTTTTTCTTTACCAATAGTGAGAGAGTGTTTGATTAAATTCATAAGAACTCTGATATTTCCACGAAATTCTTTTTTGGTAGCAATTCTCCATGAAGACCCAAGATTTGAATTGTTTTTTCTAAGAAAATCCATTTCTTCTTTGAAATACATATCAGTATGTAAACCCATTTCCCCATCGAGTGTTACTGAATTTGTAGCAATTATTTGTCCATCACATTCCGCTATAATGATAGTAGTTTCTTTAATCTCATTAAGATGAGGGTATAGATTTAGTTGTCCATTTTCTTTAGGAAGAATCAATCCACTTTCAACAAAAGTATCATGAGTTAACGAATAGATTTCAGGAAGACGATTAAAATTTGTTAGTGTTTTGTAAGTTAGTTTGTTTTGTTTCATTTTTTGTTTAAAATTATTAATAGATTATGTTATGAAACACCTGTTTTTACTGATGTTTCAGGTAGTAAAGATATGTTGATGTTTTTTATTTTTTTTGGGTAACAAAAAGTGGTTTCCGAGAACTTAGGGGGCTTAAATCAGGTGTTTTTAGTAAAGGGATTTAAGTATAAGAAGTGAATGTTGGTAATGGTTTGGTTAATAGGTTTTTGAATAGAAATAAGGGGTTTTTATACCTCAAATTATTATAAAATGAGCAACAGATAATTTTAGGGTATAAATATTAAAAAAACGATTTTAAGAAGTTGCGATAATTTGTTTACATTGAACTTTTAAATTTTTAGAATATCATGAAAAAATCAACTGTACAACGTATATCTCAAGTGGTATTTCCAATAATTTTCATATTGTTTGCTACGGTATTGAATCCAAGTGAAGAAAATCCGTTAATAGGTAAAATGTTGGGAGTTGCTATTTGGATGGCAGGTTGGTGGATAACAGAAGCAGTTCCAATTGCAATAGCGTCATTATTACCTTTAGTATTGTTTCCTTTAACAGGGATTTCCAGTGGAAAAGAAGTTTCGGGGAGTTATGTAAACGATATTATTTTTTTATTCATAGGTGGTTTTATTATTGCTTTAGCGATTGAAAAATGGGATGTTCACAGAAGAATTGCATTGCGAACCTTGTTGTTTTTTGGAAAAGGATTATTCCCGGTATTAGTTGGTTTTATGGCTATTTCAGCTTTTTTATCGATGTGGATTTCTAATACGGCAACTACCTTATTAATGTTGCCATTAGTCCTTTCAGTAATTGATGAATTAGAGGCATTGTACTCTAAAAAGGAAATGGGAAAATTTAAAATAGCCTTATTATTAGGTGTGGCGTACTCCTGTTCTATTGGCGGGATTACAACCCTAATAGGAACACCTCCAAATTTAGTATTTATTAAAACATTTTCTAACGCATATCCAGATGCTCCAGAAATCACTTTCGCTAACTGGTTGTTTTTTGCACTACCAATTACAGTAGTATTATTTATTTCCGCTGTAATAGTGTTGTATTTTTTGTTTAGGCCAAGTAAAAATATCAAGTCGATTCAACCTTCTTTTTTTGAAGAGAATTATAAAGCATTAGGAAAGCGAACGTATGAGCAAACAATGATATTGGTGTTATTTGCATTATTTGTAGTGTTGCTTGTTTTTAGAGCAGATATCGTTATTGGAAATTTTAAAATACAAGGTTGGCGAAACTTATTTGCACAACCGAGCTATATTGTAGATGCTGTAGTGGCTATTTTTATCACCATATTATTATTTATAATTCCATCGAAGAACAATTCTAAGAAGTATTTAATGGATTGGAAAACAGCAGTTAAGTTACCTTGGGGAATTGTATTGTTGTTTGGAGGCGGATTTGCTTTAGCAAAAGGATTTCAAACATCAGGTTTATCAGAATGGATTGGTGAAAAGTTAACGGTATTGTCAGGAAGCCCGATTTTAGTTATAATTCTTGGTTGTGCTGTATTAATGGCTTTTTTGACAGAATTCACATCAAATGTTGCTACAACCCAAGCATTATTGCCTTTGAGTATAGCTTTGGCAACCTCATTGAAAGTTCATCCATTGTATTTAATGATACCATTAACAATGGCCGCTTCTTTAGCATTTATGCTACCTGTAGCAACTGCACCAAATGCAATTATTTTTGGATCAAATCAGTTAAAAATAAAACAAATGTTATTACCAGGGTTTATACTGAATTGTATAGGGATAATCGTGATTACTATTATGATGTATTATTGGGGGAGTTATGTATTTGATTTGAGCCCGAACATACTTCCAGAATGGATGAAATAGAACGATCTTATTTTATCCAATCTCCTTTAAGTACCTCATAACGTCTATCCATACATTGATCTTCGTCATTATAAAAGTCTCTGACAGGATTCATAAACTTATCTAATATTTTAGTAGATCCAATATTATCGACATATACATCGGCAGTTATTTTAGAGCACCCTTTTTCTGAAAACCCATAATCGAGTAAGCCTTTTGTTACTTCTGTTCCATAGCCAATTCTCCAGAATTGTTCACGCAAACGATAACCAATTTCATCGTCATTCTCATCATTTTTCAAGTAAGCACATAAACCAATAAAGGAATTACTTTTTTTCTCTACTATAGCCCATACTTCTTTATATGAGTTCTCAGGTGTATCTGAAATTAGTTTTTTTAAAAAGGTATCACTTTCAGCTCTTTTCATTACGGGTCTTGGTATCGGATCCATGACATTTGGGTTGCTCATCATATCGAAAAATGGATCAATATCTTGAGGAGTAAGTGTTCGTATAGTTAATCGTTCTGTTTCAAAAATCATTTTTAACTCTCTTTAATTTGTTCCTTTGATTAAAGTTATCTAAATAATCAACAGGGATTAATTTTTTCCTTTTAACAAGATAAGTACTTATGATAGATACCTTTTTCCAATTTGGTTTTTTCGTTTCAGTATTTTCTTTCTTAGTTTCTAAATATAGAGTGCCATTTTCAATTTTCCAATTCCCCTTTTGTTCTAAATAATCTATTTGATGGCAACGGTATGAATAGAGTTTTGAAAAAGTTTTATTTTTATAAAGAACTAAACGATCTAATTCTTGACAATGAAATATAAGTTTCTTACTCGGTAATGTCTCTTTTTTAAATTCATAAACCTCTTGGGAATACAAACTCGAACTTAAGAGTATTGTTAAAACTAAAAGTAATTTTTTAAATTTTATTAAATTCATATTCACGTTCTACTTTACAAATTCTAACTTTATACCAAGAGTACCAATCGGTTTTTCCTTTTTCTTGAGCAAAAAGATGTGCTGAGTTTTCTTTCCAGTTTTTTATAGCGTCTAAACTCTTCCAATAAGAGATAGTAATACCTATAGTTTCTTTGGCAGATTCGATACCAATATAACCAGATTGTTTTTTCGCTAAGATTTCCATTTGTTCCGCCATTTTAGAGTAGCCTTTATTGTTATCGGTCATTTTAGATGTGAAGATTACGGCGTAGTATGAGTTTGTGTTTTGCATTTATAAATCGTCTGTAAAATGTTCTGTGCGTTTTGGTTTGCTAAATTTATCGGTATTATAGGCTTTGGAATTTCCTTTAGGAATAGACAAGGACTCCCAGTTATTATTCCTAACCAGCTTTCCTATAAATACAATTTGCCCAATATGATAGGAGTAATGTGCTAATTGCCTATTAATAGCTTCCACTACGGTATGCCCCATATTTCTGATAAAAATTTCTTTATGTAAATCGGCTTCAGTAAGTGAGTCTATAGCATTGAATAAACATTCCCATCCTTTCTCCCAAGTAGTGAGCAGCTCCACTTTGGTATTTATACTATCGGAAAATTCATCGTCTCTATCACGCCATTCTTTTTCACCATCAGTAGTCAGGAAATCTGTCCACCGTGATAGCATATTTCCAACAATATGTTTTACGATGATGGCAATACTATTGCTTTCGTCATTGTATTGGTAAAATAAGTGTTCATCGGGTACTTGTGCAAAGGTTTTATCGCCTAAAGATTTATAGTATTTAAATTGTTTTTTGACACTTGTTAGGTAGCTATTCATTGGTTATTATTGTTGTTGGTTAGTTTTCCTTCTCCCTAAGGAGAGGAAGCATAATATTATTTAATCACCTCAACCCATTGTCCTTTAGTTCTCACAAAATAATCATCATCATACATGGTTTCACATTGTACACCTGGCAAATAGTAATTGCCTAAATAAGATGCGTTTAATAGCACGCGCACTGTTTTAGTTTCAAAGGCTTTTAAATCAAAATAGAAATTTGTTCTGTCATCTCTAATATCCTCATGAGTAACATTGTTATCTGCGAAATCACCAAAGTCTGTAAAACGGGTGTTTACAATTTCCCATCCTGAAGGGAATATGGTACTTAAAGCAACATCTTTTAATTCTGTACCCTTAGTGTTTTTAATAGTTACCTCAGCAATAAAATCGGTTCCTTGGTTGATTTTTGAAGGATTAATAGTGCTACCGTCCTTAGTCTTAAATACACTAGTAGCAATAAGGTTTCGTTGTGCTATTTTCTCTTCACCAATTGGTAAAATACCATTGTTTAAAATACGAACATAAATAGTATTATCTTTTGTATTTGTAATGCTAAGCGAATTTGCTCCTTTTTGGATTGTAAGCTCTCTAGAAGCCAATGATTTCGAGGTTTTTACACTCTTACGTCTTTCATTATTGGTAACATAGTTTATGTGAACACCTTTTCCACCAATAAAGGCTGCGTATTTTGACATTGCCAATAAACTGTATGCAGTGGTTTGTGTACTCATATAGTTTTTGCCAGATAAGGCTACCCCTAACTGTTCGGCAAGTTCTTTACTCTTTTGGTGCTCTTTTAAAATAGTATAGGTTTCTAAAGCCATTGCTTTATCTCTATATATTGAGCCATAGGTAGATTGATGTGTATCGTTAGAAGTGCTTTCTACATTTAAAACAGTATCAATTAACTGATTTGAAGCATTCTTTTGACCAATTAAAGCATAAGCTGCAGCCAATCGTAATTTTGCTACATCAGGTAAATCGTTACTTTCTCTTAGCCTGTTCATAGATGCGTTATCGGCGTTTCCTGCTAACGCTAAAGTATATAATCGATACGCTTGCGCCAAAGCTGACCTATTAGCACTTTTCCTCCATTTTTTAGAAGCTTGTTTCTGATAGCTAATCCATTTATTTTTAAATTCTAAAGGAAGTACAAAACCTTTGTTTTCCGCTTCTAATAAAAAATGCCCTACATAACTTGTTGCCCAATCGTTAGCGCTATTTTGTCCTTGCCAATATGCGAAAGCTCCATTGTGTATTTGAAATTTCGCTAATTTATCAATAGCGATTTGTACGTTTTTCTGTGTCGCTAATTTTTTATCATCTGATAAATCAAAAATATCATTTAAAAATAATTGCGGGAACGCACCTGACGTGGTTTGCTCTACACAACCATGTGGATATCTTATTAAATATTGTAAACGCGCATTAAAATCTACCGATGGCAGAGATGAAAATTCTATTTGTGCATTGTTTGTCCCTAATACCCCAAAGGTATTAAAATCAATTTTTTGTGTGCTATTTGGTGTAAGCACTACATCAATAGCTTCAGATGTTTCAGGGTTCGGATTTATGGCATCCAATTCTAAACTATACGAAGCTTTTTCACCATGACCAGATGCGATTACCTCAATTGTTCCGATACCGTTTTTAAGTACCTCCACATCAAAATAAGCCATTTTTTCATCTGGGTTAGCAAAATGCAATTGTTGTGTTGAGTTTCCTACAATTTTAAAAATATCATTTAGTTTTAAAGATACTTTTACATTCTTCATTTTCTTCTCCATTGCAAAAATAGTAATCGGAATGCGCACTTTTTCTCCAGGAGTAACTTTACGAGCCATTGATGCCAATACCATTAAAGGTTTGCGTACAGGAGTTGCTTTTTCAGTACTTCCATAAGCTTCATTTTCTGGATTATGGGCGACTACCATCGTACGTACCGACCCTACATATTTAGGAAGTTTTACGGTATGTTTTTCAGTATCATTCTTTCCAATTTCAAACGGACCTAAATACAATACTACTGGCTTAAACCTGTTGGCTTTTTTGTTTTTTCCACCAGCAAGCATTCCGTCACCACCAATACTAAATACTTGATTGATACGCCCTCCAAAAGCACCAATTACATCGTCAAAAATATCCCATGTTTTAACTCCTAACGCTTCTTTAGAAAAGAAAGTATACCAAGGGTTTGGTGTTTTATAACGTGTTAAATCTAATAAACCTTCATCTACAATAGCGATTGAGTAGGTCATGGGTTTGCCATCTTTCTCACTTACTTTTATAGTAACCTCTTGTTCTGGTTGCAATACATTAGGCATTGAAATTTCCGGAGCTAATTTAGTGTCAGGGTTTTCAACTGTAATTGCCGATAAACCATACATACGTATTGGTAAATCGTTTTTAGTATTGTTATGTGTTTGCAATAAACTAATGTGTATAAACACATTTGGAGTCATTTCCTTGGTAATAGGTAATTCAAACTTAGTATCGCCTTTTTTAGCTTTTACCCAAAAACCTTGTAATACTTCTGTACCGTTTTCTACAGTAACTAAAGCTCTTCCAGAAGCGCTTGAAGGAAATGTCACTACAGCTTTTTCACCTACATTATAGGTCGTTTTATCAGTAGCAAAGGATAGCATTGTAGCAGCAGAAGGGTCTCCTTTACGTGCCTTGCCAGCCCACCCTGGCCAATCAATAAAAACTGTTTTTCCTGTTGAATGGCCACTATCTCTATTGATAACACGTACCAAATAACGTCCCCATTCAGGGTATTTTAATTCGTATTCAAAAGAAGCTTTTCCTGATGAATTTGTGCTTATGTTTTTAGAAAACACTTCATCTCTATACGACCCAGAATTAAAAGAAGACAAATTACTTTCACTTTCATTCCACCACCAATTTTGATTTACTTTATATACTTTAACTACTAAGTTTTCTACAGCTATTGGTTTTCCTTTTTCATCAACCGTAGCAACATCAAAACGATGGTCGGTATCTGTTAGCAACATTCCTCTTGCAGCATCTCCTTTAGGAATTAATAAACCAACATAGGAGTCATATGGAGAATAATCAGTACTAAATACATCAGTACTAAAATCACCTCCATTTTCGTATACTTTAGTTACAAAGGAAGCTTTTAACATTCCTGGAGCATCATTAGTTTTACTTGGTTTAAATGAAAAGTTAGCCTTTCCATCATTGTCAATCTTTCCTTTAAAAACAACTTGTTCTTCATTACTATATGAAGTGGTAGGGTCGTTAAATTCAAAACCAGGAAAGCTTTTAAATTCGGTCTTTTTTTGAGAAAATTTTACGTTAATATCTGCTTTTAAGTTTCTAGCGATAGCACCGTGTAGCCAAGCAACTTCAATAGTCCCCTTCTCAGTTCTTCGGGATTTAATGATGTCATTATTTAGTGCAGTTTTAATTTTTAAACGATTTGGCTTTATTGTTTCAATTTTAATTCGTTTTGTAAATTTTGCACCACCAACACTTACTGTTGCATTCCAATTTCCTGTTGGGTCATCTATATCCGTAGGGACTTTGAAAGCATAAAAATTATTTAAACCATCGGTTTTAATAGCCCTGTGCGTAATAACACCATAAGGATTTTTAACTTCTAACTTTACAGGGTGTCCTTTTGGTAACTTATTAGCTTTGTCATTTAACATGAATGATAAAAACAATGTGTCTCCTGGTCTCCAAACACCGCGTTCCCCATAGATATATCCTTTTAATCCTTTTTTTAGTTGAACTCCTGAAACATCAAACTTACTTACCGATAAGGCATTTCCATCCTTTAGCTTAACATAAGTAGTATGTTTGTCTTTCGTAACAGTAGCAAAATAAATACTACCGTTAGCATCAAAATTTACTAATCCGTCATTGTCGGTTTTTTGCTTCCCTACAACTTGTTGTTGGAAATTATAAAATATTACTTGAGCATTCGCTACAGGGTTTGTAGTAATAATATCACTAACCGCTACAAAATAGCTGTTGTTACTTCCCTTCTTTACGGTAACTCCTAAATTAGAAGCTAAAATATTAGCGCTTACTTCCTTGTTTCTATAGTATGATGCACTACATGGATTATCTCTATCACTCCAGCTATAATTGTTATTGTAGTATCCTGAATCCCAATAACTAGTTTCATCCTCTTCAGTATCGTAATTATCGGCTTGTTCAGCAACTAAATCGTCATCAGCTCCCTCGCACTTATATAACGAGTGTTGTTTTTTAAAACTAATTTGAACTCTGTATATAGCCCCAGGATTCGGATTTATAATTGCTTTTAAATCAACTGCAAAAGCATTCCAATTATTTAAGTTAGAAGCATGCTCTTCAAGGTTGATTGTTTTTTTTGTAATCGGTTTAGCAACTCTTCTAAGTTCGTTACTTCCATTTAGTTCATTGTCTTGTAAAAATTGCAATACATTATCTTGATAAATTTTAAAGATGGTTACATCTACTGCTTTTAACCCAACAGCTTCGAAATTAAATTTTAAATCTTCCGAAGTTGGTAATATTGTTCCGTTCTGTAATAAGCGTACTTCTGGTTTAAGAGCTTCAAAAGAGATATCTTGACTAAAGTTGCTTTTGATTTTATATCCATCTGTACTTTTAACGCCTCTATGTATTTTTAATTCTTTTTTTCCTTCGACTTTTTGTAGTGGATATGCTTTTAAAATATTCCCATCAACTGAGTAGTTTATAGAATTGATATCTTCTAAAGTTACTAATCCATCAAAATTTTGATTTTGATCTAATGGGTCAGAAAAATTAATTTCAATGTATTTACTTTTCTCATCAAAGGTATTTACTTTAACTACAGTAAAATTGTTCTTTCCTGGGATTTCAAAATCAAAATCTCCTTTTGAATCAATATCGAAAGGCTCACCATCCCATGTTATTTCAATGTCAGAATTTTTATCAAAGCGCTGAATACTATCTATTTTAAAATGAAAGTATTTTCCATCAGTAACATCTGAATCTATTTTTATCGCTAACTTTTCCCCTTTTTGAGTTGCAGTAATCAATTGTTGTGCAGTGGTTATTAGTAAATTGTCACTAGATTTTAAAGTTCCTTCAAGGTATTGCCAGTTTTTATTATAAGACTGTAGGTAATTAGTTGTAACACTAACTTCTTGTTTTATTGTTTTAATGTCAAATTCAAACGTATTAAATTCTTTAGGCACTTCTTGAATATCACCCAAATCTAACGCAAAAGTATAGCGGGTATCTTGCTCAAATCTTTTTTCTGGGACAAAAGCAATAGTTCTATTGTTTAATACCATCACTTTTCCTTTTACTTTAGGAGTGATTTTTAATAATGAACCATCTAATTCAGTATTGGTGTTCCATTCGGATACCGGGTTCATTAAAACAATTTTTATTTCAGAATTTGTAGAAATAACACCAGTGGTTACTTCGGCGATATGTTCTTTGAATTTATAAAAATTTTCGGGAGAGATACTAGGTTGTTCTTTTTTACAAGAAAAGAATACTACTAAAACTAAAAGTGTTGCGAGTAATTTGTTGATTTTCATTAATAATATTGAATGTTAGTTAGTTGTTTTTTGCCTTAGAAAAGAGTTTTTCAAGAGGCTATTAAAAGTACTAAATTTCCTTGGTATTTTTATAATAAAAACGAGAAGATTAAAATCTCAATAAAAAATCGTAATT
>Ga0105354_1002214_pt1 | contig 11641 bp, 11 predicted proteins | sample GOMGulsemesocosm_FD_83658 | JGI IMG/M metagenome (GOLD analysis project Ga0105354, IMG submission 83658) | Methane-oxidizing microbial communities from mesocosms in the Gulf of Mexico - GOM9B Gulf of Mexico | ecosystem: Environmental > Aquatic > Marine > Cold seeps | place: USA: Gulf of America...
CGTAACCTAAACAAAAGATACTGATGCTTAAAAACAGAAACAGTGATTTTGCCAGGGGTTTGGCGAAGTCCATCCAAAACGGATTGCCGGTGCTGGCGCCATACATAGGCACTACTGCCAAAAAACCTGACATCACCAGTGACAGTATCAGCGCGTATTGGCCCAGTTCCGGGATCATTGGCTCACCCCTTGCTTAGCATCGCTCTCAAGCTGCTCACCACTGGCATCCACTCCGGCTTTTTCCAGTGCATCGGCAACTTCTGGAGGCATATATTTTTCATCGTGCTTCGCCAGTACTTCCACCGCTTGGAACACCCCGTGTTTATCCAACTCTCCCTGTGCGACAATCCCCTGCCCTTCACGAAAAAGATCTGGCAAGATGCCTTTATAGATCACCGTTAAATTTTGCTGGTAGTCTGTGAGTACAAATTCCACTTGAAGACTGTTTGGGTCACGTTTAACACTACCTTGTTGCACCATTCCTCCGGCGCGAATCCTGGTATCTGCCGGTGCCTCCCCATCAGCTATCTGCTGCGGTGAGTAAAATACGCTGATACCAACCCCTTTATCTATGGCATACAGCCCAAGGCCCACAGCTGCTACTCCACCCAGGACGACAAACAATACCAACATTAAGCGGTTCTTTCTTTTAGGCGTCATTTTAGCTTGCCCTCGCGCTGAAACTTACGCTGTAGCGATCCTATTAACTTTTTCTGATTCAGCCACGGCTGTACTACATTGACACTGATTACCCCGACAGCAATGGCAAAACTCAGCCACACATAGAGGCCGTGACCGCCCATATCAATAAATTCTACCCAAGTATTAAATTGCATTAAATGCCCCATTATATTTTAAATTCTATCTCGACTCATCGAATTCAGCTGTTGGCAAATAGCCATAAATTAACCCTCTATAAAAACACTGTTGGATGATTAATTTTTCAGCACTATCAACTTTTAGTCACTAACTCTTTTACCCAAGCTGTACGTTTCTCACGGCTTAGTATCTCGGTACGTAATCTGAGCATCATTGAAGTGGCAAAAAAACAGTAAAAGCCTAATACCATTATCAGTAATGGCAACCACATTTCCACAGGCATGGCCGGTTTTTCAGTCAAGGTAAAAGTCGCTGGCTGGTGTAGCGTGTTCCACCATTCGACCGAGTATTTAATAATAGGGATATTGACCAACCCCACCAGAGACAAGATTGCTGTGGCCTTTGCAGCCTTAGAGGGCTTGCCCATCGCCGCATACAAAGCCATCACCCCAAAGTACAAAAATAGCAGTATTAACATAGAGGTTAAGCGCGCATCCCAAACCCACCATGAACCCCAGGTTGGCTTGCCCCATATGGCACCGGTAATCAGGGCTAAGAAAGCCATGGAAGCACCTATTGGGGCGCAGGCATAAGCCACCATATCGGCTATCTTCATCTTCCAGATAATACCTACGGCACCCGCCAGTGCCATAGTCACATAGATAGACTGAGCCAGGATTGCACTGGGAACATGGATATAGATAATGCGAAAACTATTGCCCTGCTGATAATCTGGCGGCGCATACAGCAGCGCCCAGACAGTACCTAGCAACAGTAGGCCTAAGGCTGTACAACTGAATATCGGCAATAACTGACCGGTAATTTTATAACACCATTTTGGCGATGCCATTTGATAGAACCATTTGGGCATTAACTGTTTTTTTGGCATATTCATCAACTACTCACTGATACTCTTAAAGAGGCGGCTATTGCAAAAGGTGCTAAGACTAAACTCAGCGCAAACATTGAGCCTAATATCGCCAAATACGCTGTCACTGGCTGCCCGTCCACGGCACTTTGCACCGCACTGGCACCAAAAATCAACACCGGAATATACAGAGGTATCACTAAAAGAGATATCAATACCCCACCTTTTTTCAGGCCCACAGTCAGTGCTGAGGCAATGGCTCCCACTAAGCTTAAAGTGGCAGTGCCGATCAGCAAACTGATTACTAATGTGGCGATTGCCTGCGTGGGTAAAAACAACATAATAGCCAACAGCGGAGCCATCAACGCCAGCGGTAAACCTGTAGTAATCCAGTGGGCGCAGGCCTTAGCCAGAGAAATCATGTATGTAGATTCAGGGCTCAATAGTAACTGTTCCAGAGTGCCGTCGTCATAATCGGATTTGAATAAATTATCCAGAGAGAGCAAGGTCGCCAACAGTGCAGACACCCAGAGGACTCCGGGGGCAATTTGCGCCAGAAAATCCGCGGCAGGGCTCACTCCCAATGGGAACAGCACAGCAACCATTAAAAAGAAAATCAATGGGTTTAAAAAATCCCCTTTGTGCCTGAAGGCAATTAACAAATCTCTACTGAGCTCAGCCCAGAACACTCTCATCATAGTTAATACATCAAATTTATTATTATCACCTAGCCACTAGCTAGTTATCGTTAAGTTGCCAACAGAGGTGTTCTTTGTTAGAGAGTAAAAACTCATCTAGTTCCCCAATCATCCAGATTTAGCCGCTGAATTTGCGAATTCAACGCTAGTTGCTGATGGGTCGTTAAAATCACTGTACCGCCACTGGCCGCAAAAGCACTGATGTGCTGCTCTAACGCTTCCACCCCCTGCTTATCAATAGCAGTGAAAGGTTCATCCAATATCCATAGCGAATGCCCTATAGCGCTACTTTTTTGCATATACAAACGCGCTAAATTAACCCGCCGCCTCTGACCCGCTGATAAGTTTTGACACAGAACCTGCTCATATCCTGCCAATCCCACCTCATTCAGAGCTGTAGAAATCAAAGCGGAATCTAGTTGCGGTTGAATACGAGCGTACCAGGTTAAATTTTCCAGCGCCGTCAGCCCCAGTTTGACGCTGACCTGATGACCAAAGTACAACAGAGAACTGTGGTAGCTCTCCAACTCATCTGCAAGCTGCTGTCCGCTATATTTAATTTGGCCTTCAAAATCATGGTATAAGCCACAGAGGATTCGTAACAGTGAAGTTTTACCGCTGCCATTGCTGCCGCCAAGATGTAAAATCTGTCCGTGTTGCAATTGAAAAGATAAATTTTCAAACAACACTTTATCATCCCGCTCACAAAATAAATCTTCAACCTCTAACAGCAGTGCTGCCACTTCCCACCCCGCGCGATGTATTTCGATATTTGGCTGGCATTGTACCAGTAAACATCAATATTCCCACCGACAATTGTTCTGTATTCATATTAAATAAAGGCATAGCCGACGGCTTTTTTTTGCATTCTGCATGAGCTGCTATTTAAGGCAACGCAATTATCAGGCTGTACCTTAATTAAGCCCTCGCAATTTCAAAGCCTATCTCTGAAATCATCGAACACAGCTCTGGCAGCACAGCGGGTTACTCGCTGTTGCGCGATTAGAGTCAAGACTAAAGCCAACAGACGAGCAGAAATAATTGTGCAATGCCTGCAGGCTAAATTTTGCTACAATATCTTTAGCACTTGCCGATAGCTAAAGAGAGGATTTTGTTAGCGCAAGTATTGGCAGTGTCCGCGACAAAATTAGCCAGATCTATGAGGAGTACGCAACATGTCTGATATCTACTACACGCGATTACCTCGGCTGAACTGGCTAGCTCAGCTGCAACTTCACTATTTAACTCAATTTTGTTTGGCGTCAGTAGTATTTTTCAAGCGGGTCCGATTGGCGCTGAGACTGAGGTGTGAATGATGGATGCTCCGGCAATTGCACAGATAAAGATCTTAGACAATAAAACATCCAGTCCCAGCAAAGCGATCGAGTCGGCACTGCCAGTAGGCAAAACAGTAACAGCAAAAATCACCCAAGTCTCACCGGAACAGGCACGCCAGGATTCCCACAGAGTGAAGCTGGAAATCAATAAATCACTGCTGCAAATATCGGCTAAATTTTCCGGGTCAGTGCCTGAAAAGGGTAGCACCGTCAGCCTGCAGAGATCTGCCAGCGGTCAAATTCAATTAAGCCTCATTGCCAGTGGCGACAACGCGGCGAAACAAACCAATAGCAACCCGACAAGCAGCTCTGCTACTGCAGCAAATACGGCTGCGGCGAATGATCGAACAGCCACACAGACACCAGTAGCAGCACAATCCAATGCACAAAACGCAGTTAAAACCACGAGCTCTGAGCAATCTTCCAGTGCCACCAGCGCAGCTTTAGCGGCGAAACTGGCTGCTAACAACTTGAGCCCATTACTGGCCAACAACATTAAAACACCTTCTGCGCAGGCCAATCCCAGCAGTGTCACGCTTAAAGTCCCTGTGACGATTAACGCCAGTGGAGCAGCGCTGAACATTATCGAGCAAGCACTGCCCAAAGGTGAAACGTTAAGCGCCAGAGTTGTCAATCAAGTATTAACCAATACCAGTGCAAACAATTCGGCTGTCGCGAACCCTAACACTGCGCCGGCAACAACCCGCGCCAATAGCAGCGCTCAGATCTCAACAGCCAGTGTGTTGCAAACCCCTGGCACGGCTAATAACCAGACGACCAACCAAAGTACTGCACCAAATAACAATCCCGCTTCTGCTACTTTGGCCAGTGCCGCTAGCAAACCGGTGATTAGCCCGGGCGCTACTACTAGCTCTGTAAACACTGCCGCAACCATCGCGACTCCTGCTTCAACAACTGCAACAACTAATCAGGCCCTGATACCGGCTCAAGCTAACCCCAGTGCTCAAACAGCTTCTCAACCACAAGCTCCTTCTGCCGCCACCCAACCTGGCACATTACCGGCGACAGCCACTGTAACTGGAGCCAAACAAAGTGCCACCAGCCAGGCGACTGTTGCCAACAGCGCTACTAATGCTGTTAGCAACAGCTCTATTAATACTGTTGCCAACAGTGCCATTAATGCTGTTACCAACAGCGCTACTAATCAAGCCGCCCCTGCAACCAGCTCCGGGCCAAGCAGCCCATTAGCTTCAAGCACGGGAGTATCCACAGTCGCTGCCAGCGGGCCTGCAGCGGCCTCTGTTACAGCAAGCGTCGGCAACAATAGCTTACCGCCAGGCCCATTAACCAGCCCAACAGCAACTGCTGTCAACACTACCGTTACTGGCAACTCGATCCAGCAAGGCCAAGCTACAACTAGCGCTACTGTATCTGTCGCAACTCATACAGCGCCAAACACTGCCCAAAGCACTGCAACTGGGCCTGTCAGTGCACCAACAAATATTACTGGTAGCAGCGTTGCAAGTAGCACCGCAGTTAATAGCACACTAGCAAGCACCACAGCAGCTAACCCTCAGCCTCATGCCTCCGCTGCCAATAGCCCACTACTGGGCGCTATCTCCCGGCCTGTTATACAGGCTCCCCCCTCCAGTGGCGCGCCTTTGCAGACCAGCTCTTTAAGCACAAATCCAATCGCCACCTCCACAGCGCCTACGGCTATAAGCTCAGACAAAGCCGCTGTCAGCACAACGAACACACTTGCCAACACTTCAACCACAGTGGCGCCGCAAAATCAGCAGCTAAACAACTTACAGGCACAGACTACTGCGATTAAAATATCTGTCGCTGGGCAGCAAGTTTCTCTGCAGGGGCCGGCCAATTTGCCGCCGCTACAGAATGTACAGATAACCAGGACTAATGGCCCTCAGGCCAACATTCAGTGGCAACAGCCCGCTCAGAGCGCGGCGCTGGCCGTTGCTCCGCAGTTGAGTACCCGGCAGGCGCAAGTGGTTGAGCAGAGCTTACGTCAAGTATTACCTGTGCAGATACCTATCGCCGAGGGCATTAACCAGTTGGTGGCACAATCAGTGCAAATCGCCAACTCATCTGCCAGCATCAATGCGCCTGTGGATAAAATAGCCCTGAGTATTATGCAGATGTTTGGGGTAAAGCCTGGTGCCCATACCAGCAGCGCCACCATTAAACGCAACGTGCAACACGGTGGCCTATTCACCGAGAGTAAACTACTCAACCACAGCGCTGGCAATCAGGGGGATATGAAAAATTTCCTGTCCAAACTCAGACAGATGGCAAAACAGTTACCTGCTGAACAGAAAGACATGTTACTCAATACGACCGACCGAATGCTGGCAAGGGTTACCGCCAGTCAGTTGACCCATGTGCAACAGCAACACACTAAAGGTGAGATCAGTAACGAGCGCACTTTTCAGGTCGACATTCCAGTGCAACAAAACGAGAAACTGGATAACGTCGAAATGGAGATTAAGCAGCGCAAACACCGCAACGAGCAGGGAGAGTTTATTTCAGTTTGGAGTGTCAAACTACATTTCGACTTAGCAGAACACGGAGAAGTAGATGCAGAGGTAGCCTTGAACCCTGCCGACAATAGTATCTCTACGACTTTTCTGTGCACTAACTTAAACACAGTGCGCCAAATTGAGCGGGCTATGCCAAGTTTCAGACAACAGCTAAATCAGCAGGGATTTGAAATAAACACCTTACACTGCACTCAGGGATCACAAGCTGCTGCTGCCGCTAACAATCCAATTAACAAGCGCATAATTGATATCAGAACATGAGCAGAGAAGATAAAAATTCAAGGCCCGATTCCGCAGTCGCCCTAAAATACGATATACAAGACGCTGGTGTACCTACTGTAGTAGCAAAAGGGCATGGGCAAATAGCGGAAAAAATTATCGAACTGGCCCGTGAGAACGATGTGCACATCCACGAGAACCCGGAATTACTCGAGATACTGATCCGTCTGGAAATTGGTGATGAAATCCCCGAGGCGCTGTACCGAGCCATCGCTGAAGTGATTGCATTTACTTATGAGCTTAAAACAGCGAACAAGTGACCTTAACTTGTCACTCCCCCTTTTTGCAGCTCCGAATTTAGCGCATCATCAATTTCCTGCTCAGTCAAAATATCTAACTGCTCAGTCCATTTTAAGTCAATCGCCTGCATAGTCGCATCGTGCTCCTGGCGCAATTGACGCCGTAGCTTGGCGGCAACAAAACGCGCTTTGGAGACTGGATTATCTAATAACAACTCAGGAATAGTTACCGGGCGACCATCATCCCCCACGGCCACCATAGTAAAGTAGCAACTATTAGTATGACGACTGCTTTTGGCGTGTATATCTTCGGCTATCGCCTTGATGCCCACTTCCATGGTAGAGCGGCCAACGTAGTTAACCTGGGCATAAAATGTCACCAGCTCCCCCACTTTCACCGGCTTTTTGAACTTCACCTGATCAACCGATAAGGTCACCGTGTATTGATGGCTATAATGCGCCGCGCAAGCATAAGCCACTTGGTCCAATAGTTTTAATATCGAACCGCCGTGCACATTGCCACTGAAGTTAGCCATTTCAGGAGTCATCAGCATAGTCATGACCAAGGGTTCCGCTAACTGCTGCTCTCTAGGTTTCTGGTCCATTGCGCTCTCACGTCTGAATTATAATTAAATAAAAACAGCTGTCGATCTTGTTGCTATTTGCTCGCCAGCCACCGACTAATAGTCAGTTATTTAAGCATGGACGATCTTTGCCATAACGCAAGTTTTGCTGTTCCATAACACCAACATAGCCAACACAACCGACACTTGTTAAAGCCATGATATTCAGTCAAATCAGAGCAGATAACAAGGCTGCGCTATTAACAACCAATGTGTAGCCATAACACAGATAATGCCGACTAAACTTAGACAAAAACCGCCAATAACTTATCCATAATTACAATATGCACTTTTTTTCATATTTAATGATATAGCCGATAATGTTAGTTTCTCTCTATAAGAACCCGTATTACAACTATAAATATGCACTTTACTTCATATAATAATATTTTAGGTGAGTCTATGGATGCCACATCCGCCCGAGCAAATGAAAAAATACAAGAAATCATCGCAGAGTTAATCGACAAACCCGGCGCCTTACTGCCCATTCTGCATGAAATACAGCATACTTTTGGCTATATTCCCGCACAGGCTATTCCAACCATTGGCGATGCGCTTAAGCAAACAGCTGCAGAAATCCACGGTGTGATCAGCTTTTACAGACACTTCCACACCAGCAAAGGTGGTAGCCATAGAATTGAAGTTTGTCGCGCTGAAGCTTGCCAGGCCCGTGGAGCCAGAGCGCTGGAAAGCCACGCTAAGAAGACTCTACAGGTTGAGTACCACCAGACCACTGCCGATCGCAACATTACCTTAGACCCTGTTTACTGTTTAGGAAACTGCGCTTGCGGCCCTAACATCCGTATTGACGACGATATTATCGGCAGAGTCAGCCCTGAAAAATTTGATCGCCTAGTGGACGGTTTAAACACTGTTTCACTGCAGATTCAATAGGAGGTCAAAGATGACAACAACTATATATTTGCCAAGAGATACGACAACACTGTCACTTGACGGTGAGCAAGTGGCCACTAACCTGGCGATTGCCGCTGCCAGAACTGGCACCGATATCAAGCTAGTGCGCAATGGCTCTCGCGGTATGTTCTGGTTAGAACCGCTACTGGAAGTACAGACAGATCATGGCCGTATCGCCTTCGGCCCGGTACAACCTGAAGATATCGATAGTTTGTTTGATGCCGATTTTGCCAATGCAAATTTCGATACCCCAAGCGCTCAACAGCACCCGTTGTATTTAGGTTTAACCGAAGAGATTCCCTACCTGAAAAAACAGCAGCGTTTAAGCTTCGCCCGCGCCGGTGTTATCGACCCTATTGATATAGATGACTATATAAAACACGATGGTTTTAAGGGGCTGGCCAAGTCACTACAACTCAGTGCCCAGGCTATCGTTGACGAGATCAAAGACTCTGGCCTGCGAGGCCGCGGCGGTGCTGCATTCCCTACAGGTATTAAATGGCAGACCGTATTAAATTGTCCGCCACAGCAGAAATATATCGTCTGTAATGCCGATGAAGGCGACTCTGGGACTTTTGCCGATCGACTGTTAATGGAAGCCGATCCGCTGAGCCTGGTCGAGGGCATGACAATCGCCGCCCTAGCCGTGGGCGCTACTCAGGGTTACATCTACTTGCGCTCTGAATACCCGCAGGCACATATCATTCTCAATGAGGCGATCGCCAATGCCTACGCCAATAACTTTTTAGGTGACAACCTCTGCGGCTCCGATCGCAGTTTCCACCTGGAAGTGCGTTTAGGTGCCGGTGCTTACATCTGCGGAGAAGAAACCTCACTGCTAGAAAGCTTAGAGGGCAAACGTGGTCTGGTCAGATCCAAGCCACCACTGCCTGCTATCGAAGGCTTATTCGGCCAACCAACAGTGGTTAACAACGTACTGTCCTTCGGCGCTGTGCCACACATATTAAGTGACGGTGCCAAAGTTTATGCCGATTATGGCATGGGCCGCTCTAAAGGTACCTTACCCTTCCAGATCGCCGGTAATGTCAATCGCGGCGGCCTGGTTGAACTGGCTTTTGGAACCAGCTTACAACAGTTGCTGAATGATTTTGCCGAGGGTACTGTCTCTGGCAGACCCATGCACAGCATTCAGGTGGGCGGGCCGCTCGGGGCATACTTAACCCCAGAGCAATGGCAGACACCCTTAGATTATGAATCTTTCGCGGCGATTGGCGCCGTCTTAGGCCACGGTGGTATAGTAGTCTTTGACGATACAGTAGATCTCGCCGAACAGGCCAGCTTCTCCATGGAATTCTGTGTTGAAGAGTCTTGCGGTAAGTGCACCCCCTGTCGTATCGGCTCGGTCCGCGGAGTAGAAGTAATCGAGAAAATTCGCAACGGCGATAATCCGGAACAGAACTTAGAGCTCCTTGATGACCTGTGCGAGACCATGATAGACATGTCCCTCTGCGCTATGGGAGGAATGACCCCTTTCCCAGTGCAGAGCGCCATGAAAGCCTATCGTGCTCAATTGAGCGATCAACAGCAATCAGTGAAGGGGCATTAAAATGTTAGAATATTTTGAGCCGAGTAAAGATTTAGGCACACCAGCAGTATTGTCAGACACTATGGTCACTGTAGAGATAGACGGCGTCTCTATCACTGTTCCCGAAGGCACTTCGGTGCTGCGCGCCGCGGCGCTTAACGACATCAACATCCCCAAACTCTGCGCCACCGACAGCCTGGAAGCTTTTGGCTCCTGCCGTCTGTGTGCAGTGCAAATCGAAGGGCGTCGCGGCTATCCGGCCTCTTGTACCACCCCGGTGGCAGAGGGCATGCAAGTCACTACCCAGAACGATAAACTGGGCAAGCTGCGCCGCAATGTCATGGAGCTGTATATCTCCGATCACCCGCTGGACTGCTTAACTTGTCCGGCCAACGGTGACTGCGAACTGCAGGACGTGGCCGGTGCCGTGGGCCTGCGGGAAGTCAGATACGGCTTTAATGGTGAAAATCATTTAGAAGCCGAAAAGGATCACTCCAACCCCTATTTCAGTTTTGACCCGAGCAAATGTATCGTCTGCTCCCGCTGTGTACGCGCCTGCGAAGAAGTGCAAGGCACTTTTGCACTGACCATCGATGGTCGCGGTTTTGACTCTAAAGTGGCCGCTGGTCAGGATCAGGACTTTATCGATTCTGATTGTGTCTCCTGTGGTGCCTGCGTCCAGGCTTGCCCTACTTCAACGTTGATGGAAAAGAGCGTTATCGATCAGGGTCAGCCTGAACACTCTATCGTTACCACTTGTGCATACTGTGGTGTAGGTTGTTCCTTCGAAGCGCAAATGAAAGGCGACAAAGTCATTCGCATGGTGCCTTACAAAGGTGGTGAGGCCAACCAGGGACACTCCTGCGTCAAGGGACGTTTCGCCTTTGGCTACGCCACTCACGGCGATCGTATCAAAGAGCCGATGGTTCGCGACAGCATAGATCAGCCGTGGCGGGTCGTCAGCTGGGATGAAGCTTTCAGCTTCGCCGCCGCCAAGATCCACAAAATTCAAGATCAGTACGGTCGTGAAAGCGTCGGTGGTATCACCTCTTCACGCTGTACCAATGAAGAGACATTCCTGGTACAAAAACTGATCCGTACCGCCTTTGGCAACAACAATACCGATACTTGTGCCCGCGTCTGCCACAGCCCTACTGGCTTTGGTCTTAAAACCACCCTGGGAGAATCTGCCGGTACTCAAACTTTTGAGTCGATCAGAAAAGCCGATAGCATAGTCGTTATTGGTGCTAACCCCACTGATGCGCACCCGGTGTTTGGCTCGTTAATGCGCCGTAGATTACGTGAGGGCGCCAGCTTAGTGGTTATCGACCCGCGCGATATCGACCTGTTAAAAACCCCGCATTTAAACGAAGCGATTCACTTGCAGTTGCGCCCGGGCACTAACGTCGCCCTGATCAACGCACTGGCTCACGTGATAATGCGTGACAACTTACAAAATGATACCTTCATTGATGAGCGCTGTGATAGTGAAGCCTTTGTCAAATGGAAGGCCTTTATCAGCGAAGAGCGTAATTCACCACAGGCCACAGCCGAAATTACCGGAGTGGCACCTGAACTGGTGATTGCAGCGGCGCAATCTTACGCCAACGCCGGCAATGGCGCGATCTTCTACGGACTGGGAGTAACAGAGCACTCACAGGGCTCCACCATGGTTATGGGGATCGCCAATCTGGCGTTAATCACCGGAAACTTAGGGCGTGAGGGCGTTGGGGTTAACCCGTTGCGCGGTCAAAACAACGTGCAGGGATCTTGTGATATGGGATCTTTCCCGCACGAG
>Ga0105354_1002218_pt1 | contig 11631 bp, 8 predicted proteins | sample GOMGulsemesocosm_FD_83658 | JGI IMG/M metagenome (GOLD analysis project Ga0105354, IMG submission 83658) | Methane-oxidizing microbial communities from mesocosms in the Gulf of Mexico - GOM9B Gulf of Mexico | ecosystem: Environmental > Aquatic > Marine > Cold seeps | place: USA: Gulf of America...
TAACTGAAATAGCGCCAATCCCAGAAGGAGTAGCCAATGCAACAATAGTATCTTGAGAAATCATGATATCCTAATTTTGAGCAAAAATAAGAATAAAGAATCGATTAGACCGCTACACTGAAAAAATATGGAATATTAGAAAAAATTATCTATTACTACTTTTAAAGCATTGAAATTATCGGGGAATAGCAATCACTAGCAGTCTTAAAAACCTACCGCTAAATTAAACGAAATACGCAATCCTTCATCTCCTTTAAACGCTTGTAATTGCGCTTTTATTAAATCAGCAGTTTGCAACCATAATCCTGCCCCAAAATCGGTGTGTAGCAATGAAGAACTTTCCTCTTCTTGCCAAACTCTACCACAATCAAAACCGCCTAACAACCCTAGTTGTAGTGGTAACACCTCTGACTTTAAGTCTTTAATATGCCATTTTAAATTAGTACTAACATATGCTAATGATTGCCCAGTAAAACGTTCATTTCTATAGCCTCGTATTCCAGTACTTCCTCCTAAATTAGCGGCTTGAAAAAATGGAATATCACCACCAAAAACATGCTTATATGCTAACATTACATCAATAGTGATTTTATTTCCATACATAGGGTGCTCCAAATACAAACTGGGATGAACAGTCATATTTGTTTTGCTAAATTCATTAATATCAGCCGAAAGTTTTACATTTATTTTGGGTACAATCATTAATTTGTCTAGCACCGATAAAGAGAGGTTTTTATATTTATAAGTTCCCGATATTCCTACATAATTTTTTCGATCAAAAAAATCTGCAGATGGGAAAAATAAAGTTTCTGATGACACAAATCTATCTGGAGTTTCTGCTATTTTTTTACTTTCAAAAAATAAATTTCCTGATACAAAATAATATTTATGTCGTTTAACAACTCCCATTTTAGCATCAAAAGTTGACATTCTTACCCTATTATAATTTAACTTTAAATTATTATCATAGTTAGGAGTTTCATTTCCAAAGCCAAAAAAATTAGTACTATAATTAGGGCTTTGATACCCTAAGCTACAAAAAGCACTAAAACCTTTATATATGTTTGCTTTTTCACCATAATACCCTATTTTAAAACCTAAAGTTCCTAAATATAAATTTGCAGCAACTCGATGCAATTGACTATAGGGTTGCTGATCAAAACCAAATACTTTGTATTCATCAACTATCCCTAAAAACAAACCATCATCAGGATTAGCACCAAACTTCGGTTTTATTCTGTTTATGCTATGTTTGTATTTATCCTGATTATATGTCGTTATATAAGCTTCTTCTGACAAACACACCTTAGCTTTATCTTTTTCTACAATAAATGTCTGTGATTTATTGTCATGAATAACTACTTTATTTCCATTTTGAATTTCATACTTATCAGAATTCTCTCCTCCTATTAATACAATTGGTATAAGTGATTTACTTTCTCCATAAACTTCAAAATAATCATTCCCTTTCAAACCATAAACCCATATTTCATCGGTTTCCTTACTTGAAAAATCATAACTTTTAACTGGTATTTTTTTTCCTTCTTTTTCATTGTATATTTTAATTGATGTACTACTATTATTTCGATGTATATCAATTAAATTATTAACATTGGTAGCTGTTACAATTTTATTAGGTGATATTAAATTATAATACATTATTGCAATCGCATTTAAATTTGCAACCCTACTAGACAGTATGGTAAATAGCTGTTCTGTTTTAGTTGAAAGAACCCCTTTTGGTAAAGTTTTTTTTATTGAATCAATTACCTTTTCATTTAATATTGATTGAATAGCTGCAATTTCTTGCTCCCATACCTCATATGGTAAACTGCTTAATATATTTACATCAAAACCAACATACTGCTGACTTATTTTTCTTATGTTTTTAATTCTAGCATCATATGACTCAAAGTGTTGGTACGAACGTATTAACTTCGAAATTAATTTATAGGTACCATCAAAACTCATATATTGATTTTGGTATGAATTAATGTATGGTATAATTTTTTGCTTATTCAATGTAGAAAACGTCCATGAATACTTATTAGGTCCCATATTAGAACTTCCTATTAAAAAACTCAACAATCTGAAACGTAAATATGCCCCTTTATCTATTCTTATATTTGAATTTTGATGTACAAGTTGTAACATCTCGGTAGTTGACAATATATTACTATCTATAGTTACCAACTGATTCAAAATCTCCTGACTAGCCACCAACTCAGGAGTATTTGTTTTTATATTTAATGCAGCAGCTAGTTTAGGGGTTATACAACTTGAAAAAGGATAGGAAAATTTTTCTACATTTTTCAAAGACTCTTCTAATGCTGTGCCTTTTACTTCAGAAACTGTATATGAATTATCCAAATGAGTTTGTAATAACATCTTTTCAATATTTTGTGCTATAGGTATTAATTTTTGATTATCACCTATCGAATCACATACTGGCACTTGAATATTCCTGTAATACAAGTCATGATAATCTACTACTGATCTCACATCTTCTTTATTATTCTTTTTATATACCGATACCCAAACAGAATCCTTTGCATTTATTTGACTGAAGCCAAAAAATGACGGAAAAAACACAAAACAAAACATCAAAACTCTATATTTTGACTTGTTCTGAGAAACAAACTGGTTCTTTTTTATAAAAATTTTATGTAGCAACCTTTTTCTTTTCAACGAGTTAGTAAATCTTTTAAATTTTAATTTTAAATTCCTTTGCGCAATCTAAAAACAGTACTATATTTGCAACCGCATTAACACATGCAAAGGGGGAGATTCCAGAGCGGCCAAACGGGGCGGACTGTAACTCCGCTGTCTTTCGACTTCGTAGGTTCGAATCCTACTCTCCCCACAAAAGCTTCAAGTTTTACTTGAAGCTTTTTTATTATATAGCATTTAAATCTTTTTTATCTTCATTAATACAAACAAAGCAATAATTGGCACTCCAATTAATCCAGTCATAATCGGATTATTCATTACATATTCAGTACCTAACAGTAAGGTTAATAAATAGCCTCCTATTGCCCCTCCAAAATGAGCGGTGTGACCAATATTCCCTACACGGTTTTTCATTCCGTATATGGAGTAAAACAAGTAACCAACACCAAACAACCATCCTGGAATAAAAAAATTTATAGTCATCATTGGCTCGAAAAGTATCGCAGAAAACAACACTCCAGTTACCGCACCACTTGCACCAATTGCACTGTAATGCGGTTCATTTTTATGAAAATACAATGACAATAAACTCCCCGATAACAAACTCACAATATAAATTAATATAAAATGATAACCATCCAAATACGCTATTACTATTGGTGCGAAAAAAAATAAAGTAACCATATTAAATAGTAAATGCTGCATGTCGGCATGTAAAAAACCTGAACTAATATTTCGATATTGCTCACCTGCTTTTACAGCCCCAACATTAAACTTAAACTTTTCGAAAAATCCATAATCATTAAAACCTTTGTAAGATATTATTCCGTTTAAAGCAATGATAATAAGTAAGTAAATATTTAATGAGCCCATAGGTTGATGTTTTATCCTTTTTTTAATAACAGAATAGTTAATTAAATTATTTTAATAGTCATTAAAAACAGGTAATTTAGTATAGGTTCAAAACTACATAATTTTATTTTGGTTCTTCCATTTAGAAATACATTATATTTGTTGAAATTTAAGAAACAAATGCACTTATTAGTTTATATCCTTGTTTTCCCAATTCTTTGGGCAATATCTATCTTACCATTCAAAATATTTTACCTATTTTCCGACCTAGCATACATTTTGGTTTACTACATTATCGGCTATAGGAAAAAAGTAGTCTATGAAAATTTAAAATTAGTCTTCCCTAATAAGCCAGAGAAAGAACTTCTTGCAATAAGAAAAAAATTTTATAAGCATATGTGCGACATGTTTTTAGAAATGATAAAAACAATGTCAATGTCAGAAAAGGAAATGAGAAAGCGTTTTCAAATTACAAACATCCCATACGTTCAAGAATTAGAAAAACGTAAAAATATTATGGTTATGGCTTCTCATTATGCAAGTTGGGAATGGGGTATCATTTTACAAAAAGATATTAATGCTACTGCTTTTGGCGTGTATAAAAAAATTAAAAATCCTTACTTTGATAAGTTAGTACGCGATATTAGAGCTAAATACAACTCAGTATTAATCAATACTAAAGAAACTATTCCTACGGTATTAAACAATCATAGAAAAGGAATAAAAGCATTATATGGATTTGTAAGTGATCAATCACCAAAAATAGAGAAAGCGATTCATTGGGTAGATTTTATGAATATTAATGTACCCGCTTTTACTGGTGCAGAAATGTTATCAAAAAAATGCGATTTAGCAGTTTGTTATTTTAAAATAGAAAAGTTAAAAAGAGGTTATTATAAAGCTACCTATGTTCCTTTAGCGGAAAACCCTAAAGATTTCAAGGACTTTGAAATTACAGATTTATTCTTGAAAGAAGTAGAAAAACAAGTATATGAAGCTCCAGAATATTATTTATGGACACATAAACGTTGGAAACACAGAGGGAAAAACCCTAATCAACAAATTAAAACTGATTAAATTTGAAACCAACATGTTTACAATAATCACAACATATACTAGACTATGATTATTTAAAACATCAAGATTACAGCAACCACTGAAAACAATAAAAATTAACACATGAAAAAGTATATTGCAGAATTCATTGGTACGTTTACCCTAGTATTTTGTGGTTGTGGAGCAATCGTTACCAATGAATTCTCACAAGGAATAGTAACACACTCCGGTATTGCATTAACTTTTGGTTTGGTTGTAATGTCATTAATTTACGCTTTTGGTGAGATTTCTGGAGCACATTTTAATCCAGCAGTAACTCTAGCGTTTACTTATGCTAAAAAATTTCCTTTAAAAGAAGTTCCTAAATATATTTTAGCGCAGTGTATCGGAGCTATTATTGCAGCAGCACTATTATTAGTTTTATTTCCTGATAATGAGTTTCTAGGAACAACATTACCTAAAATAGATGTTTGGCGTGTATTTCTATTTGAAATAATACTTACTTTTTTCTTAATGCTTGTTATTATTAATGTTTCTACAGGATCTAAAGAGTCTGGTATTATGGCTGGTATTGCAATTGGCGGAGTAGTATGGCTTGAAGCTCAGTTTGCTGGACCTATTACTGGAGCTTCCATGAACCCTGCTAGATCTATTGGACCAGCATTAGTATCTGGTCACTTAGAGTATTTATGGTTGTATATTCTTGCCCCAATTATTGGAGCTATACTTGCTGTTATAAGTTGTAAATTGGTTAAAGATGACCAATGTTGTGAAAACAACTGTTAATTACCCCCATCTATCAGACTATCATAACACATTTCAACCTAATTCATTATACTTTAACGATTAATTATACCGTCTTAGTTACATTTTTAGTAGCTTTACTATTGAGATGTGTCATATAAAATCAAAGTTTTCTTCAAACCATTTTGTGTGGCTCTCAATGTTTTTCAACTAGTTAAACGCAAAATTAAAACATGAAATGTTATATATTCATATATGTTTACTTAACATTTACCCTTTTTAGCTTTTCTCAAAGAATAAAAAAGGATAGAATATCGATATACTATAAAACAGACATTTATAGCTTATCTGCTGCACAAAAAAAAGAAATCACTAATTTTATTAAACACTATAAAAACACTAAAATTCATAAAATTATAATCATTGGATCTGCAGATTTTATTGGCACGAATAACTATAATCTAAATCTATCTAAGAAGAGAGCTCTTAAGGTTTCTAATTTTATAAAAAAAAACAACGATCTTAAAATAAAAATTAACGCTTTAGGGGAACAAAAAAACCCACATAAATACAAACCTCTTAAAGGGATTCACCAACATAGAAAAACAACAATAATTTGTGAATATATTTTACCTAATTCTAAATTAAGAAAGCAAACTTATAAGAAAACAAAAAAGGATCATTATTTAAATAAAATCACAACTACTAAAATTAATAATACATTCAAATTAAAAAATATTAATTTTTATTATGGCAAAGCAACACTTACTAAACCCTCCAAAATTGAATTAAATAATTTATTGCGAATTCTCAGAAAAAACACAAACCTCATTATTTCTATTGATGGTCATGTTTGTTGTGGAAAAAGTACGTTAACTGAATATGATCTTAATAAATATAAACACATTACCTTGTCAACCAAAAGAGCAAGGAAAATCCATGATTACCTCTTATCAAAAGGAATAGATTCCACTAGGCTTAGTTACAAAGGTTACGAATTTACCAAACCATTATATTACCCTGAAAGAAATGAGAGACACAAGTATCTAAACAGAAGAGTTGAGATTAAAATCTTAAAAAAATAAAAAGTTTTACTTGCTATTATTCAATATTCATTCCTTACATACTCGTATCATAATACTAAGTACTGTGCTTTAACAAAAATATATATTAAATTGAATTATGATAATTATTGTCCTAAAAAAAATAAAATGATTACATCTAAGTAAAACTAATCCATACAAATTAACACTATTGATACTTAATAAAACCGTATAACTAATTTCTTTACACTTTAACGAAGTAATACTTATTTTATTCATATTTTATTCGTAATATTTATATCTTCACTGTATAGCAGCTAATAATATTTTTATGAAACACCTTTGGTTAATCCTTATATTTATAGCTTCACCCATAGCAATTATATTTGCTCAGGAAGAAGTGCATACTGTGTATTTTAATAGAAACTCCTCTAAAATAATTGAATTAAGAAACACTAGTTTTGATACCTTTTTAAACAACATCAACAATATTTCAATCGACTCTATTGGAATATATGGCTATTCTGATTATCTAGGTAATTCTGATCATAATTTAGTGCTATCACAAAAAAGAGCTCAAAATGTTTTTAATGATCTTAAAAAATTAAACAATTCAAACTTAAATTTATTTCTAGAAAATAATACCAATATTATTGGCTATGGTGAAATTCCATCCTTAATAACATTACCTGAAGGAATTCCTAATGATCGAAAAGTAAATATCGTATTTCATATCACTCCTAAAAAACATGATTTTGACACTACTAAAAAACAACGTTATTTCAAATCGGAAGTAGGTATGAAATTTAACCAATCATACATTTTAGAAAAAGTGCTTTTTGTTGGAAATAAAGCAGATGTAATAGATGGATCTTTGCCACAATTAGAAAATTTATATAAGCAAATAAAACAATTAGGCAGCGAATATAAATTAGTCATAAATGGACATATATGTTGTTTAGAAGAAAACGCAACTGAAGAGGATAAAGCTTTCTCTAAAGTACTATCTACAGCCAGAGCTTTACGTGTTAAAGAGTTTTTAGTCAATAAAGGAATTTCTGAAAAACATATCGATTATAATGGACATAGTTTTGATAAACCATTAGTGTATCCTGAAATTACACCAGAAGACAAGCAAAAGAACCGTCGTATTGAAGTTATTGTTTACAAATAAATAAGTATACACTCCTTAACCTCATTATTAAAATAATAACTACTAGTCTGTTATTAATACCTACAAAAATTTCAGCATAAGCAGAGGTTGTTTATATTTGCATCCAGAAAATTTCATTACATGAAGATATCATATAACTGGTTAAAACAATTTATTAAAATAGATTGGGATACAGAAAAAACAGGAGATTTATTAACTGATTTAGGTTTAGAAGTTGAAGGAATAACTACATACCAATCAATCAAAGGAGGATTAAAAGGTATTGTTGTTGGGCACGTACTAACATGTGAGCAACATTCTAATGCTGATAAGTTAAAAGTAACCACAGTAGATATTGGAACTGAAGAACCTATTCAAATTGTATGTGGGGCTCAAAATGTAGCTGCTGGACAAAAAGTTCCTGTTGCTACAATCGGTACTATTTTGTATGATGACCAAGGGAATGATTTTAAAATAAAAAAAGGAAAAATCCGCGGGGAAGAATCTCATGGAATGATTTGTGCTGAAGATGAATTAGGACTAGGCAAGGGGCATGATGGAATAATGGTTCTTGATGATAAACTTGTGCCTGGAACTCAATGTGCTGAAGTTTTTAAAATTGAAAATGATCAAATTTTTGAAATTGGTTTAACTCCAAATCGCTCTGATGCTATGAGCCATTTTGGTACAGCTCGCGATTTAAAAGCTGGATTATTACAACAGGGGCATAGTTTAGAATTAATTTCTCCTTCAGTAAGTGATTTTCATATCGACAATAGAATATTAAAAATTGATACTGAAGTACAAGATAATAAATTGGCTCCTAGATATTGTGGACTTACCATATCTGGTATTACAGTAGCTGAATCACCTTCGTGGATTCAAAATAGATTAAAAGCTATTGGTTTAACACCAAAAAACAACATTGTTGATATTACAAATTATGTATTACACGAATTAGGTCAACCATTACATGCTTTTGACACCAATAAAATAAAAGGAAATAAAATTAGCGTTAAAACCTTAACAGCTGGGACTAAATTTACAACACTTGATGGTATTGAACGTGAGTTACACCAAGATGACTTAATGATTTGTAATTCTGAAGGACCAATGTGCATTGCCGGTGTTTTGGGAGGATTAGATTCTGGTGTTACGGAACAAACCACTTCAATATTTTTAGAAAGTGCCTATTTTAACCCTGTATCTATTAGAAAAACAGCTAAAAGACACGCTCTAAACACTGATGCTTCTTTTAGATTTGAAAGAGGAATAGATCCTAATATTACAGAGTATGCATTAAAAAGAGCAGCATTATTAATTACAGAAATTGCTGGAGGGGAAATATCTTCTGGTATTGATGATATATATCCTAATAAAATAGAAGATTTTCAAGTATTTTTATCTTTTGAAACAACCACTAAATTAATTGGTCAAGAAATACCAAGAGAAACCATTAAAAGTATTCTTACTTCATTAGATATCAAAGTAAATAGTGTCACAGAAGGTGGTTTAGGATTAACAATCCCTTCTTATAGAACAGATGTTCAGCGTGAAGCCGATATCGTTGAAGAAATTTTAAGAGTATACGGTTACAATAATATTGAGTTTTCAAACAAGTTAAACGCAACAATGAGTCATGCTTCAAAATTTGAAGATTACAAAATTCAGAATGTAGTTGCAAACCAGCTGACTGCTCAAGGCTTTAATGAAATGATGGCCAATTCACTAACTACAGCAAATTACGCTAAGTTATCGAATCTTTTAAAAGAAGAACACAATGTAACAATGCTTAATCCGTTAAGTAATGATTTAGCAGTGATGCGTCAATCTTTATTATTTTCTGGGTTAGAAGTACTCTCATACAACATAAACAGAAAACAAAATAACTTAAAGTTTTTTGAATTCGGGAAAACATACCATAATTATGAATCTGGATACACAGAAAACAAACACTTAACAATTTTAGTTACCGGAAATAAAACCTCAGATACTTGGACTAATTCAAATAAACCAAGTGATTTCTTTTATTTAAAAGGTGTTATTGAAAGTATATTTAGTCATTTAGGAGCTAATAAATTAAAAAGTTCTCCTATTAAAAATGATGTGTTTTCAGAAGGTATGACATTAAGTTTAGGTAAAACTAAGTTAGTTGAATTTGGTATTGTAAAACGTACCACCTTAAAATCGTTCGGTATTTCACAAGAAGTCCTATTTGCTGATTTTAACTGGGATAACATTATTGAAATAGCAAAATTTAATAAAATTAAATTTACAGCCATTTCTAAATATCCAGAAGTAAAACGTGATTTTGCTTTATTACTTGACGAAAAAGTTACTTTTGAAGAAATTTACACCATTGCAAAGCAAAGTGAACGCAAACTTTTAAAAAATGTAAACTTATTTGATGTTTATCAAGGAAAAAATCTTCCTTCTGGTAAAAAAAGTTATGCGGTTAGCTTTACATTACAAGATAATGAGAAGACCCTTACTGACAAGCAAATTGATAAAATAATGAGTAAATTACAGAATTTATTTGAAAAACAACTTGGAGCAGAATTAAGATAATTAATATTAAAAAGCATTTTCATTTAATGAAAATGCTTTTTAAATTATGAGTGATAAGATATCATTCAATAATTATTTTATGTTTTTTTTTAATTCCATCATTCATTAACTCTAAAATATAAACTCCAGAGTTAACACCACCAAGGGATAAATTATATACCCCCTCAATATCTATATCACTTTTTCTAAGTACAACCTTACCAGATAGATCTAACAATTTTATGATTGTTTTTTTTAAACTTACTCCACCTAAGTCTATTCGAACAAAATCCTTAGCTGGATTTGGGTAAAAACTAACTTGATCTAAAAAACTTGAGCCATCCTCTACACCTAATGCTTGATTAGCAACCGCAAAATGTAACACTGCACCCGTTGTTCCTTTTATAACTTCAAACAAATAATTCACATCCATATTCGCTATAACATCTGTAGCACTATGTGAATGAGTCGTTTCGTTTTTTTCATATAAACCTGTAATTACCTCTCCATTATTTTCAAACGGAATATAATCTGAAGAATATGCAAACGATATTTCCGTATTTAAACTAGAGTACAAACCAATACATGTAGCCAATTCATTTGTCATTGTACTTGATGCTGCGTTGTTTTCCGGGGGATTACTTGTATCCCGTTCGCAAACTATAGTATCATTGGTCATTCCATTAACCCCACCTACTTGATCAATATTTAAAACTAAACGAATGTCTAAATTTTGTGGTATAACGGTATTATTTACATAATTTTGACTTCCTAATAAACCTATTTCTTCTGCAGAAAAATTTATAAATTTTATAGAATACTCGGTCGGTATTGTTGCCAACTGTTTTGCTATTTCCAAAATTAAAGCAGTACCACTACCATTATCATTTGCTCCTACTCCATTTATAGTATCATAATGCCCATCAACAATCACATATGTATTAGGATATACCAAGCCTACTTTTGTTACCACAATATTAGTAGTTGTATTGGCACCTACTGTAAAAGTATCTTCCACTATATTAGTATAACCATAACTTAGGTATTTATTTTTAAGCCAGTTTTTAGCATTATCCAATTCTGTAGTTCCAACTGATTTTACTCCATAACCAACAAACTCATTTAGGTGTGTGTTTACAGAAACTAATGTACAGTTATCTACAATCCCTTGATAATAGGAATCATGTGTTTGAGCTACACATAAATGTATTGTAAATAATAAAAAAAGAGAGAACGTAATTTTTCTAAACAGTATCATGTTTTTTAGGTTAAGATTTCGGGGATTTATTTTTCCTAAAATACAATAAACAAAAGCTAAAAACAAATAATATCGAGAACGGCCGTAGTTATAAATTTTAATTGTTGTTAGTAAAGTTTTTTGTATCAGTCTTTAAGATCTCTTGGAGTATACCTGAATAAAACTATTCAGCAGAAGAATATGCTTATAATTCCTAGAAGTGGTAAACATATACAAGCATAGTTTCCTTTGAATTTAGGTCAAAAAAAATCCCCAACATCTTTTGATATTGAGGATTTAAAGAAGGCAACGACCTACTCTCCCACATA
>Ga0105354_1002220_pt1 | contig 11627 bp, 10 predicted proteins | sample GOMGulsemesocosm_FD_83658 | JGI IMG/M metagenome (GOLD analysis project Ga0105354, IMG submission 83658) | Methane-oxidizing microbial communities from mesocosms in the Gulf of Mexico - GOM9B Gulf of Mexico | ecosystem: Environmental > Aquatic > Marine > Cold seeps | place: USA: Gulf of America...
ATGGCGGTAGCTCAAGGAACGGATATTATTGTTGCAACTCCTGGGCGATTATACGATTTAGCCATTAGTAGAGCGATACAGTTAAAGTCTGTTCAAAAACTGGTGATTGATGAAGTTGATGTAATGCTTGATTTAGGATTCCGATTTCAGTTATTAAATATATTTGATGTATTGCCTCCTAAAAGGCAAAATATTATGTTTTCTGCAACGATGACAGATGATGTAGATGCATTAATTACAGATTTTTTTAGATCCCCAGAAAAAATTTCTATTGCAGTAAGTGGGACACCATTAGATAATATTGGGCAACAATGTTATGATGTGCCTAACTTTTATACGAAAGTAAATTTATTAGCGCATATTATTAGCGATACACAAATTTATAATAAAGTATTGGTTTTTGTTTCTAACAAAAAAAGTGCAGATAGACTGTTTGAAGCTGTAGAAGAAATATTTGGTTCTGATGTGTGTGTAATACATTCTAACAAAACTCAAAACTATAGAATTCGATCTATTCGTCAGTTTGATGAAGGTGAAAATAGAATATTAGTGGCTACCGATGTTATGGCTCGTGGATTGGATTTAGATGAAATTTCTCACGTAATTAACTTTGATACACCAAACTTTGCTGAAAATTACATGCACCGTATTGGTAGAACTGGTAGGGCAGAGCATGAAGGAAAAACGATATTGTTTTCAACTCCAAAAGAGCAAGAGGATAAAGATGCTATTGAAGCGCTAATGAATTATGAAATTCCAAAAATGGAATTTCCTGAAGATGTTGAGATTTCAGAACGTTTAACACCAGAAGAACGTCCAAAGCATATTGAGCGTAATAATCCGCATACTAAACCTAAAGATGAAGATGCTCCTGGGCCTGCTTTTCATGATAAAAGTGAAAAGAACAGTAAAGTGAATGAAGGAGGTTCCTATAGGAGAGAAATTGCTGCAAAGTACAAGAAACCTAAAACACGAGGGGATAAAAGTTATAATTTACGAAACAAAAAGAAAGGTAAATATTAGTAATGTCTAAACCACTTAATAAACAGGAACTGCATAATTTAGCAATGAATATTGTAGGCGAAGATCTTGAAAAACAAGGTTATGAGTTTGTGGCAATTAATAGTCAGTTGAAAAGGAATCCACAATACGTTTGTATTGATAAAGATTCACAATATTATTTTGTAATTGTAAAAGCTGTCTTGTTGCCGGAGGATCCAGAAAATTATGATGTAGTGTGGATGGAAACTTTTCGAGAACATGCTAGAAGTAAAGATGCAAAAGTATTATTTGCAGGAGTAGGTTTGGGGAATAAAGATGTTGCTGGAGATCCAGTATATTTAAATCAGCCGTATTTATTAGATTACATAGGTGTACAGTCATTGGATATTGATATGAATTAAATCATTTAATAATGAAAAGAATAGCAATACTATTTTTATTAGTACTTGTTTCCTGTAAAAAACAGAGTAAACCTATTAATAATTTTACTTCAGGAGAAGTTTTTGGAACCTATTACAAGATTCAATTTTTTGATGATGCAGCGTTAGATTACACTAAACAATACGATAGCTTATTTTCTGAAGTGAATAAGTCAATATCAACTTATGTACCTACTTCAGATATATCAAAAATAAATAAGGGAGATGTTACAATTTTAATCGACCGTCACTTTAAAAAAGTGTTTGAGGTTTCTAAAGAGATCTACAATGAAACTAATGGGTTCTTCGACCCTACTATCGGTGTTTTAGTAAATGCATGGGATTTTGGTCCAGAAGGGGCTGTAGTGGCTTTAGATAGCTTGAAAATAGATAGTTTAATGCAGTCTGTAGGGTTTAATAATTTGATTATATCCGAAGAGAAAATTAAGAACCCCAAAAAGGCTTTTATTGACTTTAATGCAATAGGGAAAGGGTATGGGTTGGATGTAATTGCGGAGTTTTTAAATAGTAAAGGCTGTGAAAATTATTTAATTGATATTGGAGGTGAAATTGTTGCTAAAGGAATTAATATTGAATCTTCAAATTTTTGGAGGATAGGGATTGAGGAGCCTAATTTTGATGGGGTACAAAGTCATAAAAAAGTAGTTGGATTAGAAAACGCTGCAATGGCCACTTCAGGAGTGTATCGTAAATTTAAGGTTGATGCTGATGGTGCCAAGTATTCACATATTATTAACGCTAAAACGGGGTATCCAAGTAAAACAAATATATTAAGTGTATCAGTAATTGCGCCAACTTGTACAATAGCTGATGCTTACGCAACTGCCTTTAAAGTAATGGGTATAGAAAAAGTAACAGAATTATTAAAAACACATCCTGAATTGAAAGTGTATTTTATTTACGAAGATAAAAATAGAGAGATAAAGACCTTGAGTTTAAATGGTTTTCCATAGTAGGTATAAAAATGATTATTTATAAAAAACAAAAAGCTTAGTGTCTAAACACTAAGCTTTTTGTTTTGTCTTCAATTTTTAGAAGAGTTGGGGTGCTCTTCTAAAGAAAGACTTGTAATTAATTTGGGGATAAGTTGTATTTGTTTTATGTTATAAATATAACAGATATATTGATTCTTTGTTAATAAAATGTTGTGAACAATAAGTTTAATGTTGTGAAAATCAGGGTAAAGGGAGTTTAAAGCTAAAGTTATATTGTTTTTAGGGTAAAAAGAAGTCTCGACTGCGCTTGACCTGATCAAGAGGTGGTGTGCAAAAGTGTTTACTGATCTCTAAATGATTATTTAAAGCATACAGGAAGAATTTCTCCTTTAGCTAAACAGTATTTTACAACTTCATTGTCAGAAAGGTTATTGGTGTAATCAGCTTCTTTTACTGTGAAACCAATGCTTCTCAATTTATTGAAATAATCAAGACCGTAAATACGAACATGATCATATTGTCCAAATATTTTTGCTCGTTCAGTTTTATCAGTTATAGTATTGTCTTCAAAAGTAGTTTCACGAGCTAATTCTTGTGGAATCTGAAGTATAGCCATTCCTTTAGGTTTTAATACTCTATATAGTTCTTGCATAGCCTTAGTGTCATCAGGGATGTGTTCTAAAACATGGTTGCAAAAAATAATATCGTAACTATTATCTTCAAAAGGGAGGTTGCAAATATCAGCTTTAACATCTGCTAGTGGAGAAAGTAAATCAGTTGTGGTGTACTGAATATTATTTTGTTTTCTAAATCGTTTGTAAAAGCATTGTTCAGGTGCAAAATGTAATATTTTTTTACTTTCTGTATTAGTGAAAAAATCAGTTTCATTTTTCAGGTAAAGCCATAATAACCTATGACGTTCTAATGAAAGAGTAGAAGGTGATAATACATTATTTCTCTGATTTCCATAGCCATATGGAAGAAAAGTACTAAAACTCTTTCCGTCTATAGGGTCAATGAATGTATTTCCTTTTAATAATAAAGCTAAAACTGGACGAACCAAATAACTAACTCTAATTAATAAAGGTCTTGGTATGGTATTTAATATTATTTTGAAGACTTTCTTCATCAAGGATTAGTACTATTTCTTTCTGAATTCATCTTCTTCAGTACTTGTAATACCCAAAGCTTCGTAGATATAATCAAAAGTAGATAATAACTGAGGTTTTCCATCTACAACAGCTACGTCATGCTCGAAATGAGCAGAAGGTTTTCTATCATTTGTTAAAATAGTCCAACCATCACGTAATTGTTCAATTTTATGAGTTCCCATGTTAATCATTGGCTCAATAGCAACTACTAATCCATTTTTAAATTTTTTCCCTCTACCACGTTTTCCGTAATTAGGCATTTGTGGGTCTTCATGCATCGTTTTACCTAATCCATGGCCTACTAATTCACGTACAACACCGTATCCTCTGTCTTCACAGTATTTTTGTATAGCGAAGCCTACATCACCAACACGGTTATTTTCTTTCAATTCTCTAATCCCTACGTACAGACTTTCTTTAGTAACCTGAAGTAGTTTTTTTGTTTCTGGAGCAACCTCACCAACTTCAAAAGTGTAGGCATGATCTCCGTAATAACCATTTAAAATAGCACCACAGTCTACAGATAAGATGTCTCCTTCTACTAATGGTTTGTTGTTAGGTATACCATGCACAACTTGTGCATTTGGTGAAATACATAAGGTGTTTGGAAAATCATACAAACCTAAAAAACCAGGGATTGCACCTAAATCTCTTATGTGTTCTTCAGCTATTTTATCTAAATGTAATGAAGTAATACCTGGTTTTATTTCTCCCGCTATTACTCCTAATGTTTTTGAAACCACTAAGGCGCTTTCGCGCATGATTTCTATTTCTTCTTTCGTTTTTAATTTAATCATCTGTGATTTTAAAAAATGAAAATATACTTTTCTTTTTTGCTTTTAAGCTTGGTACAGCCTCTTTAGTTAATAGCTGATATATTTCTCCCCAGCCAATAAAACCTCCAATATTTCTATCGTCAATAAATAAGTCAGCGCCAATTTTTCTACTTTCCTTTCCATCATATTCCTCGTTAGGAAAACTATTGTTAATGGCATAAAATTCAATTCCGTTTTGCTTACAAAATTCAACAGCATCATCCAGTTTTTTACCACATCGGTATGTCCATAAGATTAATCGATGTCCGTCATTCTGCAATCTTTTCATCGTTTCAAATGCGAATAACTGTGGCTTCCCAATATTTGGATACGCATCTTCAACAATTGTCCCGTCAAAGTCTACAGCAATAAGAAGGTTGTCTTTTGAAATCATGGAGTAATTTAATCCCGCCAGTGGGTTTGATTCCCCGAGGTTAGCCTCGAATGGAAAATGTTATTATTAATTCATACCAAGTGTGCTTGCACCGAGGATATTGATTTAGGAGCAAAAGTACGTAAAATATTACATATTCCTATTTGTTAAGTTCTTTGTATGCTACTTGTTTAAACTAACGAATTTTGTGTCATTAATTCGGGTTTTTCAATGTTTAATAAATTTAATATTGTTGGAGCAATATCTCCTAAGACACCTTCTTTTACAGTTTTAATATCCTTGTCAACTACAATTAATGGAACTGGATTTGTTGTATGAGCTGTATGTGGGCTACCATCTTCGTTAAACATTTTCTCACAATTACCATGATCTGCAATCACTAAGGTTGTATATCCGTTCTCTAATGCTGCTTCAATAACTTGTTTTGTGCAAATATCTGTTGCTTCACAAGATTTTACTGCAGCTTCCATACTTCCAGTATGACCAACCATATCAGGGTTTGCGAAATTCAGGCAGATGAAATCAGCCCATTGTGTGTTTATTTCTGGAACGATAGCTTTGGCGATATCATGCGAACTCATTTCTGGTTGCATGTCATAGGTTGCAACTTTTGGAGATGGACAAAGAATTCTTTTTTCATTATCAAAAGGTTCTTCCCTACCACCATTAAAGAAAAAGGTAACATGAGGATATTTTTCTGTTTCGGCAATTCGTATTTGTGTTTTTCCTGCTTTTGAAATAGTCTCTCCTAAAGTGTTTACAATATTTTCTTTATTGAAAACTACATTAACACCTTTAAATGAATCGTCATAATTTGTTAAAGTGGTAAAATGCAAATTCATTTTTTGCATCCCAAAATCAGGGAAATCGTTTTGTGTTAAAGCGTTTGTTAATTCACGACCACGATCTGTTCTGAAATTAAAGAAAATTACAACATCATCTTTTTTAATAGTTGCTACGGGGATTCCGTTTGTTGTAATAATAATTGGTTTGATAAATTCATCAGTTATAGCATTGTCATAACTTTGTTGAATTGCTTCAATACCATTTTCAGTTTGTTTTCCTGTTCCGTTAACCAATAAATTATAGGCTTCGGAAACACGTTCCCATCTATTGTCTCTATCCATAGCGTAGTAACGACCTATGACAGAGGCAAGTGTTGTGTTTTTGTTTTTAATATGATCCTGTAGGTCAGTTATATGGTTGATTCCTGATTTAGGATCGACATCTCTTCCGTCAGTAAAGGCGTGAATAAAAGAATTTTTGATTCCAAAATCTTCAGCTGCATCTACCAAACCTTTAATATGATTGATATGAGCATGAACACCGCCATCGGAAACTAAACCTAAAAAGTGAACATTTTTATTATGTTCTTTTGCATAAGAAAAAGCATCTATAAGTGTTTGCTCATCTTTTAGAGTGTTATTTTGAATAGCTAAGTTTATTTTAGCTAAATCTTGATAAACAATTCTTCCTGCACCTAAATTCATGTGTCCAACCTCGCTATTTCCCATTTGGCCGTCAGGTAAACCAACATTCATTCCGTGGGTTAACAGTGTTGTGTTTGGATAATTATTGTAAAGACTATCTATAAATGGAGTATTTGCATGATGAATTGCTGAAGCGTTTTTATCTTCAGGTATTCCCCATCCATCCAGTATTAAAAGAATTGTTTTCTTATTCATAAGATATGTTAATTGCATGCAAATATACGAACAAATGCTTAATTGAGCAGATGTGTGGGGCTAATCATAAGAGTGTTGTTTATTGGTGTGCGTGTGTAATATGCCTTGTAAATGATGATTTTTACCTATTTACTATATAAATCAAGCTATTCTTCATTAAATACTTGTTTTGCAACAGGATTTATGTCTTTTACATAGTTATTTTTGGATATTGTTAATAAAATGATATATTTGATCTCTTTGAAAAAAGAACCCAACCAAACCTACTTGACCTATGAAATTACGTTTTTTACCCCTGCTACTTACTATTGTTCTTTTATCATCTTTTACTAGTCCTTATACCATAAAGACTAATCCAAATAAAATAGTTAATTCAATTGAAGAAGATGTAGAGATTTTAACCTTGTATAAAATTTTTACAAATCAAAATACTTCAATGCCTCAGTTAGAAAGCTTTTCTAATGCTATTAAAGGATATTCAAAATTAAAAGCTCAAGGGAAAATCAAAAACGAAACTTTAACAATTATTGATTTTAGTCTTTCATCTAAAGCAAAAAGATTATGGGTTTTGGATATGACAACAAATAAAGTGTTATTCAATACAGTTGTTGCTCATGGAAGAAATACAGGAGGAGAATTCGCTACAAAATTTTCGAATACTAATAATTCTAATCAAAGTTCATTAGGGTTTTATATAACTGACAATACGTACTACGGTAAAAACGGATTGTCATTATTTTTAGATGGTCAAGAAAAAGGTTTTAATAGTAATGCAAGAAAGCGTTATGTTGTTTTTCATGGAGCTAAATATTCAAATCCTGATTTTGCAAAACGTAATGGAAGGTTAGGACGTAGTTTAGGTTGTCCAGCTGTACCAACTGCAGTTAATACTGCAATTATTAAAAAAATAAAAAACAAATCTTGTTTGTTTATTTACCACCCAAATAAAAACTACAAATCAAACTCGAAGTTAATTAGCTAATTTTTGAGCTAACTCTTTATCTAATTTATATACATCGTTTAAAAATACTGGCTCGGATTCATTATTAAAAACTATGGACCAATATAAAAAGTGAACTCGAATATCATTTTTCACATGAACTCTTTTAGTTTGTTTGTTGTCAACTAAGCTGGTTATTTTGTCGTCAGGCATATTTAAAATGTCTCCAGCTAAAGAAAATACATTCTGTACTCTTACGCATCCTGAACTTCTTGCACGATAGTTTTTCTTAAATAAAGATTTACTTGGTGTATCATGTAAATACACCGAGAATTTATTAGGGAAAATAATTTTAACCCTTCCTAATGCATTACTATTCCCGGAGCTTTGCACATAGCTATAAGAGGAGGGAGTGTTTGAATTCCAATTTATAGAGTCCAGTACCATTCTTTTCCCTTTGTGAAATACTGAAATATTTTTACGACGTAAATAATCTACATCTTTGGTTGCTGCAGGAATAATGTCTTCTTTTTTAATTGTTGGAGGAATAAACCATTGTGGGTTAAAGTCTAAGTGACTAAGTTTGGAACTAAAGACGGGAGTCTTACGAGTAGTTTTACCTACAATTATAGTGTATTGTGTTGTATCTTTTGTAGTTACATGGTTGAGTTTGTAGTCCGCTATATTAACTAAAATATAATTCTCACCTAAGCTTCTAGGAAACCATCTCCATCGTTCTAAATTGGCTAAAACACTATTGTATTGGTCTTGGTAGCTTTCGTTCAAAGCATCAATTGTTCCAATACCAATTATGGCATCGGTTTTTAATTTTTTGGCAGCCTGAAATTTTCGGACACTTTCTTGTAGTAGCGTGTCTAATACTTCAGATTGTGTAACCAAAGAGTCTTGTAAAAAGCCCAATTCATTTAATTGTTTTCTAATATTGATTATTCGTTTGTTGCTTTTATTAGGTCTTATTTTCGATCCGTGGTCAGTTACTGTTCTTAAAGAATCAGTATATAATAGTGCTTTTGATATTGGTAATTGTTTTAATAACTGTTTGTATATTTTATGCTGTGGAGTAATTTTTTGAAAAGACTTAGAAAGGGAATTGTCATTTAATGAGCTACTTAATATTAAGTTAAACTCAAATGTATTGGAGTTTAACCTCCAGTCGTTATATAGTTTTTTAGGATTAATCTTTCCGTTTGCTAAATGGTAAGAAAAAGATAAATAGGTGTCCGTAAACAATACATCAATTGCAGCATTGTTTTTAGCACTAAATGGGTCAGAGGTAATTATGTCTTTAATTTTATTAAAGTTGTAATCAGAAGGTGTTAAACCTTGTTTTTCAGCGGTTGAAATTGCTGTGTAGAGTGTATTTCTATTCTGAATAGATTCCCAAGCAGGTTTTCCAAGTCGCAACTCATAAAAAGCAAGGACGGAATCTTTATTTTTAAGTTTGAATGATAATGAATCCTTTTTTAGTTTTAACAATATTTTATTTAGCGCATTACTAGAAACAGAAACGTATTGCTGTTTAGTAGTTGCACTGTCTGTGGTTTTTACTAAGGTTAAATCAGGTTGTTTTTTACAAGAGATGACACTTAATACTACACAAAAAAATATGGTATAACGTAAAATTCTATTCAAAGGCTAATGTTTATGTTTTCTAATTGCTTCTCTAATTTTTTCAATTCTATTTTCAGGATCGGGGTGCGAACTTTTAAATTCTGGGACTCTATTTGGTCCAGCGGCAGTTTTAAGTATTTCCATTACACCAATCATTGCTTCGGGATTGTAGCCAGCGTCGATCATAAACTTAACTCCTAATTCATCACTCTCTAATTCGTCACCTCTACCGTTTTTTAGTAATGTGTTTTGTCCAATACCATCTATTAATCCTCCCATGTCAGCTCCAACTGATGCACCAGTAGAAACTGTTTTCCAAAATTCAGATTCGCCAATTCGTTCTGCGGAATGCTTCCCTAATACATGTCCTATTTCATGTCCTAAAACACCAGCAAGTTGATCTTCACTTTTAAGCTTACTCAATAAAGCGTAAGTAATAAAACATTGTCCTCCAGGTAAAGCAAATGCATTTATAGTTTGATCATCCGCTAATAAGTGGAAGTCATATTTATAAGGAGTTTCTCTTGCTAAGCTAGAGTTTACTAATTTATTTCCTACCATATCTACATAAGCTTGTAAACGTTCGTCAGGATATAATCCGCCATGCTGTTGTGCCATTTGTGGCGCATTTTGTAAACCAATGGCTATTTCCTGATCGGTAGTCATTGTTATGGTTTGCTTTTTTCCGGTATACGGATTTACTTCTTGTCTATTACATTTCTGAAAATATGCAAATGCAACAATTGCGACTCCTATTAATAATCTTATTTTTAATTTACGTCCTCTCATGAATAGGTTTGTTAGTTACCCATTTTCATGGGAATGACAGTTTATTTGGGTATCACTATGCTTATGTATCGTGGGATACTATTAAATTAAAGTTACGAAAATCTTAGCTGTTAATCAATTGTATTAATGTGCTTTCTAATTAAAATGCTTTGAATGGTATTAAAATATCGTTTAACCCCATAATTTATGGTTTTCAAAGGGTTTTAACGGGCACTTTTATATTGTAAGCTACTTGATGGTTATTCTATCTGTTTGGTCATGGTGTAATGTTTACCTATACTTGGTATATCAAATGGGTTGCCATAAATATTAAATCCAAACTTAGAATAAAAATTAGTAGCGTTTTCTCTAGCGTTACACCATAACAGATCAACATTTAACTGTTTTAATTGTTGTAGTCCTTTTTCTAATAATACGTTCCCTAATCTTTTTCCTTGAAACTGTTGTAAAACAGCCATCCCGCGTAATTGAAATTGAGATCCCTCATTAAAGTCGGTGTGCGTATTTTTCATAAAAGTAGTTATGCCTATTAATTCACCATAATAGTATAAACCTAAATGAAAAGTAGTTGTTAAATTATCTCCTTCAAAAGCACAAGACTCAATGGATTTACCTTGTCGTAACACCTGGTGTCTTATTGGGATTGTTTCTTTAGTGGTTATTTCTCGGACATTTATCAATTCGTTTTTTATGTGATAAATATTGGTAAGGTTTCCTTCATGAATTACTTCTTTTAAAAATGATAGTCCAGATTTTTCTGCAACTTTCATCGACCCAAGGTTTCGTTTATCAGTATAAGCGTAAATATCTTGAATTCGTAATACATTAAATGCATAGGAAAGTACTCCTTTTGTTGCTTCGGTAGCAAAACCTTTATTCCAGTGTTTCTCGAAAAAGCGATATCCGATATCAACATAATCTTCTTCGGGGTGATATTTTAATCCACACCAACCTAAGAACTCTCCTTGTCTTTTGCCACAAACTGCCCATCGTCCCATGTTATAGGTGTCGTAATGGTTGTAGCTTTTTATGAAGTCTTCAGTAGTTTTTATGTTCTTAAAACAAGCGTCACCAGTGTATTGCAATACATTAGGATTGCTATTCATTTTAAATAATGCAGATGCATCTTTTAACATAAACCTTCTGAGGTATAATCGCTCTGTTTCAATAATTCGTTCCATATGAATTAACGTATTTGGTGTAAATTTGAATGATGTATAGATTTGGTTAAAAAAAATTACTCAATCTGACGTAATTTCCTTCAACCTTTACCGACTGTCGCTAAAGACAAGCTGTAATATACAGTCAAACATACGTCAATTCGAGTGATTTTTGATAAAAAATTGTATTGAGAATGTATTTTGAAAAATGATATTTTAGTATTGAATTTAAAAAACAGAATTAAAAATAAATAGTAGCAACTTAGCATATGAATATATCCATAAAAGTTTTGTCAAAAGATCAGATTTTAGATATCATCCCATTAATGATTGAATACACAGAGGGAAATACAGAAACTACAGTTCTGGAAGCTCGCTTTACAGAAATGGCATCTCAAAATTACGAATGTGCAGCCATGTATGATGAAGATAAATTAATTGGAGTTTCGGGTATGTGGTTTATGACACGACATTATTCTGGGAAAAGTATGGAAGTGGACCACGTGTATATATCCAATGAGTATAGAAGAAAGGGGTTAGGGAAACGTTTTTTCGATTGGATATATGTCTATGCAAAAGAAAAGGGGTGTAACTCAAGTGAGTTAAATACGTATGTTCAAAATTACCCATCACATAAGTTTTATTACAATGAAGGTTATGAAATATATGGTTATCACTTTTATA
>Ga0105354_1002221_pt1 | contig 11626 bp, 8 predicted proteins | sample GOMGulsemesocosm_FD_83658 | JGI IMG/M metagenome (GOLD analysis project Ga0105354, IMG submission 83658) | Methane-oxidizing microbial communities from mesocosms in the Gulf of Mexico - GOM9B Gulf of Mexico | ecosystem: Environmental > Aquatic > Marine > Cold seeps | place: USA: Gulf of America...
AATAAGGACATTATCTTCCACTATTAATATATTTATGGCTTTACTCATCTAAAAGTTTTCTTTAGGTTATTACTGAGCAATAAATATACGGTTTTTAAAATTAATATTGTTGTGTACAATGTTAATTTTGTTGCAAAACAATTAAATTTTGTGGTGAAAACAAATATTCTAATTGTGTACTTAATATTTAAATTGTATATTTAACTACGTGAATTCCATCAATTTATATCTATTTTGAGCCAAAAAAAACACATACTTCTTATATTTTTATTTTGCTTTACGTGTTTTTCCATAGCACAAAAAGTAAATTTAAAATTTAATCACTTTTCAATTGAAAATGGGCTTTCACAAAATACAATTAATACCATAACTGAGGATAAAGATGGTTTTTTATGGATTGGTACTGACGATGGATTAAACAAATTTGACGGCCTTGAATATAAAGTCTATCAATATAGCATTTACAATAAGAATAGCCTATCAAATAATCAAGTAACAGCAATACATCAAGACAATAAAGGAGATATATGGGTTGGAACCATTATAGGACTAAATAAAATTAATTTAAAAACAAATGTAATTACACGTTTTCAAACTGACTCATTGATAACCAACCATGGCATAAATACCATAAAACAGTTAAATGCAAATAAAATATGGATTGCTACCGATAAAGGGGTAAGAATATATAATTTAGAAAAAAAAACATTTAGTAAACTAACCGAATTAGATAACATTACTGATAAATCTGTTACGGATTTTGTTATCGACAAAAATAAAAATGTTTGGATAGCTACCCGAACTGAATTATTTTACTACAATAGCAAGACTAAAAATATTTCTTCACTAATAAAAAATAATGAACAAACATTCTTTAATAAATTAATCATTGATTATAAAAATAATTTATGGATTGGTAGTAATAAAGGCCTACACCACTACACCCCATCGTCTAAAAAATTAAAAATATTTACTACAGACCAAAATAATAGTATTTCTAACAATGAAATAACTTCTTTATTCGAGGATAAAAACCATACCCTATGGATTGGTACTAGGTCAGGATTAAATGAATTTGACTCAGAAAAAAATCAATTTACAGTATATAAAAATGATATAAGATTCCCTAAAAGTTTAAGTTATGACATTATTTACAATTTGTTTCAAGATAGCTCAGGAGTACTATGGATTGGTACTTATAACGGTTTAAATAGTGTGTTGTTGGAGCAAAAACTATTTAATCATTTTTCCATTTCTCCAAAATATCGGGACAATTACAACTCCAACCTAGTATGGAACTTTGAAAAAGATAAAAGGGGAAATTTGTGGATAGCCACTAGTAACGGCATTCATATTTACAATAAACAAAAAGACACATTAAAATCCATTAATATTTTAATTGATAATCAAAAAAAAACATTAACTGATGTATATGCATTACGTTTCGATCAATATGATAATCTATGGGCTGGTGGCTTGAATGGCGCCTATTATTTACCATATAAAGACGTTTATAATATTTGGAATAAAAAAAATATTGAGCTTCAAAAAATTAAATGCAAACACCTTGATTCAATTAATGATGTAACTTATTTTACTGAAATAAAAGAATTAAATGAAATGTGGATTAGCTCATTATCCAAAGGGGTTATTAAAGTTAATAACTTAACAAAAAACTTAAATAGACTAAATGCAAAAAACTTTAAGGCATCTAATAATGAAGAAACACATCTTGCCGTTGATGCTACAACAGCAATTGTGACATCTACAACAAATGATTTATGGATAGCCACAAGGAAAGGACTAAATAAATACGATTACAAAACCCAACAATTTTCTTATTTCAATTTTGATAAAGACCCAAATTCAGAAATAGAAATTTCATCATTAAACTTACAAAATGATAGTACACTTTGGGTAGGTACTTTTACAAGTGGTTTAATTAAGTTTAATACCAACACCCATAAACACAGTTTTATTACAACTAAAAATGGGCTTGCCAACAATTCCATATACAGTATTCGTATTCCCGATCATGAAAGAGAATTATGGCTAAGTACCAATAGAGGTATTTCAAAATATACTATAGAATCTGGGAATATTAAAAATTTCTCTAGCATTCATGGGTTACAAGATAATGAATTTAGTGAAGGGTCTGATTATAAGGATAATGAAGGGATACTTTATTTTGGAGGGATTAATGGTTTTAATTCATTCCATCCTGATAGTATCATTCCAAATGAAGCACTAGCTAAAATCAGCTTAAATGAGCTTAAAATATTTGATAAAACTGCTAGAGTTGATCATAGTAATAAAGTTCTTGGAATTTCAGATGATGACAAAATCATTTTAACCAAAGATATTTCAAAAACTGATAGTTTGACACTTTCCTATAAGCACTCAGTATTTAGTTTTAAAATTTCCACATTACATTTCCAAAACCCAAAAGAAAATAAATTTGCCTATAAATTAGAAGGCTTTGATAAAGATTGGATTATCAGAAATGCTAAAAAAAATCAATTCACGTATACAAACCTTGACCCTGGAACATACACTTTAAAATTTAAAGCTGCAAATAGTGATGGTCTTTGGAATGAAACCCCAAAACAGTTAATTATTACTATATCACCTCCGTATTGGAACACATTATGGTTCTACTGGTTAATTTCTATTGCTCTAGCTACTCTAACTTACTTAATTCTACAATTTTGGAAAAATCAAATAAAACACAAACAAAGACGCGTCTTTTTAAAAAAAGAAAATGACCAAAAAACAAATATGCTTAAGGAAATACACCATAGAGTAAAGAATAATCTTCAAATTGTTAATAGTTTGCTTAGAATACAATCATCTAAAATTGAAGATGAAAATATTATACAAATGTTTAAAAAAACACAACGAAGAGTATTATCAATGGCTATTTTACATGAAAAAATGTATCAGTCAGAAAATTTAAAAAATTTAAATGCGAAAGAACATTTTGAGTCCCTTATCAGCGATTTAGTTAAAACTTACGGAATTAATAAAGATATTGAACTTGATATCAGTATTGTCCCTGTAAACTTTACAATGGATACTTTGCTTCCTCTTGGTTTAATTATTAATGAACTCATTAATAATTCATTAAAATACGCTTTTAAGAATAAAGAAAAAGGTAAAATAAGCATCCACATAAAAACTACAACAAGAGAAGGTTTTTATGAATTAATAATAGGTGATGATGGAATTGGTATTGAGGGAGATAAAGCCCTAAAATCAAATCAAATTGGTGCTAATTTAGTTCATGCATTTGTTAAACAAATAAACGGAACTATTAGTATAATGGATTGTTCTGGAACATTTTATCAAATTATTTTTAAAGGGAGCTAGAAATAAATTATTTAAAACTAAATGTCACTTCCATCCCTTTATTACACTTTAATATTGCATTAGCATTTATTTGATGAGATAATCTTTTAATCAATCGCATTCCTAAAGATTGATACTCATTAATATCATCATTTTGTAACCCCACTCCATTATCCTTATATCTAAAATAATATAGTTGATTCTTCTTCTCTATTGATATATATATACACCCTGAGTTCTTATTAATAAAAGCGTGCTTGTAAGAATTTGTCAATAATTCACTTAATATTAAGCCAAGAGGGATTGCTAAATCTAAATTCAATAAAATGTCTTTCGTATGAATATGAACCTCAATATTTTTACCTTTATTAGTGTATACACTTGTTATACTTTGTAATAATGAATTTACATAATCCGTTATATTTACTTTATCTAAATTTTTAGATTCATAAAGCACCTTATGTATTAAAGCCATAGCCATTACCCTACTTTTACCTTCTGACAGTACCTTTCTGGCAGATTTGTTATCTACTTGCCTAGATTGCATATTGAGCATACTATAAACTATTTGAAGATTATTCTTTACTCTATGATGTATTTCTTTTAAAAGAGTATCTTTTTCATTATTTTTTTCATTAATCAAATTTAAAGATAGCCTTAGCTCCTTTTCTACTTTATTTCTAATCCTAATTTGTTTTCGCAATGTTTTATTCCATATATAAAAAAATAATGCCAATAATAAAAAAGCTACAATCCCGTAAATAATATAATTCCTGACTTGCCGTTTGTCAATCCCATGCTCATAGCGAAGTGATATCCAATTATTACGTATTTGAGTATGCTCCTCTTTAGTTATACTACTAAATACTTTTTGAGCTATATCTCTAAACACCCCCCAGTCCTTTGTTACCGCTAATCGAAATTTAATATCTCCTAAGTCAGCTGCACTTGCTATTTTTAAGTTTGTATATCCTAAAATATTAATATAATAGGAAACGACACTCAAACTACCTACAAATGCATCTGCTTTTGAAACGCTTACGTTTAATAAACTTTCTTTAACATCTTTTGTGGTTATAATATTTATTTTAGGGTAAAGATTTTTAATGCGTTTAATACGGATGTACCCTTCAGGTTGTGATACAGTTTTCCCTTGCAAATCTTCTAAACCTCTAACAAAACCAGCATCAATCCTAGTTACAACAACCTGAGGATCTGTTAAGTACGGATCTGTATAACTTAAATATTTATCTCTGGCTTCACTTTTCCCTACTTCAGGAGCTACATGTATTTCCCCTAACTTAAGTTTGTTTATGGTTTGACTAAAAGAATCTATTTGCACTGGTTTCATAACGACACCAGTTTTTTGCTCTAAAATTGTTACATAGTCAGCTATTATTCCTGTGTATTCCCCATTTTCATACATTTCAAATGGAGGCCAATTAGGGTCAAATCCAAAATGAATTACTGGGTGATTTTTTATCCATTCCTTTTCTATTTCGGTAAACTCAATAGTATTTTGTGCTACAACATGACTGAAGTAAAATATTGCAACAAATGATAAAAGCCCCCTACAGTTAACCATTGACATTATAGTTTGAATTATAAATATACACAAAAAAAAGAGTGTCATAGAACTAGAGAGCAGTAATTTAGTTCTTAAAAATCAAATGTTACTTCAATACCATCATTACTTAGGATTACCAGTATTAAATGTAGAAAAAAACAAAACCCTCATAAAAAATTAAACGTTACAGAAATACCATTCTCGTTTTTAAGAACTGCTTGAGTATTTAATTGATTTGACAAGCGACTTATTAAACGCATCCCCAGTGTTTTATACTCCTTCAAATTTTCATTAGCTATCCCTACTCCATTGTCCTTATACTCAAAATAATATCCGGATTTTTCTGGTATAATAGATATTTTTATATCACCTGATTCTCTGTTTATAAATGCATGCTTATATGAATTAATCAATAATTCGTTCAATATCAACCCTAATGGTATTGCTCTATCTAAACTTAACCTTATATCTTTAGTGTTTATATGTACGTTGATATCTTTTTCTTTATCATAATATATTTCTACAATACTCCTTTTTAAAGAGGTAATATAATCTTCTATTACAATTTTATTCAAGTCACTGGATTGGTAAAGCAATTGATGAACTAAAGACATTGCTTTTATCCTTGATTTTCCTTCTGCCAAAATTTTAACTGTAGATTCATGCTTAGCCTCTCTAGATTGCATATTTAAAAGACTATATACTATTTGCAAGTTGTTTTTTACCCTATGATGTATCTCTTTTAACATCGTTTCCTTCTCTGAATTTTTTTGATGTATTAATTCTAGTGAAGATTTTAAATTTAACTCAACACTCTTTCGTATTTCAATTTGAGTTCTTAAGGTTCTATTCCAGTGATAAAAAATCAACATTATTAGTGTTAATAACGCTAATCCATAAAAAACATAATTAATTATTTGTTTTGTATCGATACCATGTTCATACCGTACAGCTATCCATTTATTCTTTATTGCATTGTGCTTTTCTTTTGGTAAATCATCGAGTACTTTCTGAACTATATCTCTAAATAATATCCAATCTTTTGTAACAGCTAACCCCATTTTCGTATATTCATAATGTGTTGGAGAAGCTATTTTTAAGTTCGCAAAGCCTAAGGCATTTATATAATATGATACTACACTTAAACTACCTACAAAAGCATCAGAACGTGACGTGCTGACAGCCAACAAACACTCTTTAACACTTTCTGATGTAGTGATATTGATATTAGGGAAATCATTTTTAATCATATCAACTGTATAGTATCCATTAGGCAAACAAAGTTTTTTCCCTTCTAAATCTTCCAAACCGCTAACAAACTGAAAATCATTTCTAGTTACAATAACTAGAGGGTCAGAAAGATAAGGTTTTGTAAATTCAAGATATTTTTTACGTTCATCTGTTATTCCTGCTATTGGAACAATATGGATTTTGCCAGATTTTAATTGTGTAATGCTTTCTTTCCAAGTAATATCATCTATTGGCTTCAAATCAACCCCAGTGTATTCTTCTATAATCTTTACATAGTCGCCAACTATGCCCGTATATTCCTTATTTTGATAAATTTCATATGGTGGCCAATTTGCCTCATAACCAAAATTAATAACGGGATGTTCATTTAACCAGGCTTGTTCTTTGTCAGAAAAATTAACTTGAGCTTGTATGGCTATCATGTTTATAAGAAACATAATAAACGTGAAGAAAAATGCCCGATTTAGATTCATTAAATACATTTAAGACTGCTAATCAAACTTAAATATAAGGAAATATTATAAAAAATAACCTAAACTAAATAATACTGCACACAAAAAAGTTGCTAAAGCTACTTTTTTTAACTCTTTATCCAACTCACTGAATATGATATTTTTTGAAACAACCTTTAAGTTTAAAAATAACGGTATAAAAGCGATTAAAAACAACCAATATTTATAAGAATAATCTGCATGAGTACTTCGATAAAAAACAAGTAAAGTTAAAGCTCCTAAAATCAAAATGAAATGATATATTTTTGATTTTTGACTCCCTAATTTTACCACCAATGTGTTTTTCCCTGCTTTTTTATCTTGAATTTGATCTCGCATATTATTCAAATTCAATACTGCTGTACTCAACATTCCAAATGCAGCAGCAGGTAATACTATTTTCCAATTGGTTAATGAATGTGTGTATAAATAATAACTCCCCATAACACTTAATAAACCAAAGAATACAAACACAAATACATCTCCCAAACCGGAATAGCCATAAGCCGATTTCCCTACTGTATATTTTATAGCAGCCACAATACTTGCAACACCCAAAAAGAAAAACACAAGTGATTTTATAAAGTTTTCACTACCAAATGCTACATAGATAAGCATTAACGCTAGTAGCAATGTAATTATTGCTGTTATTATCATGGCATTTTTCATTTGCTTTGGCGAAATCAAACCCGCAGCTATCAAACGCTGTTCTCCTACTCTATCATCATCTGTCCCTTTTATACCATCACCATAATCGTTAGCGAAATTAGAAAGTACCTGAAAGCCGGTTGTAGTTAGTATAGCTAGTAAAAAAACTAATAAATTAAAATTATTTTCTGAAGCAGATATACCAAAACCAACTATTATCCCAGACACTGATAGTGGTAAAGTTCTTAGTCGAGCTGCTTGTATGTAATGTTTAACTGTTACCATTAAAATTGAATTCCCACCCCTATATTTAAAATTGATTGCTTTAAGTTTGAATTATTAAATTCATCTATTTCAGATTTATTAAAAACATTTGCCATGTACAAATGTGTATCAATATATAATAGTTTATTCAATTTATAGTTTATTCCTATTTTATAAAATACATTTTGTGTAGAATCTGAATAATCATCTTCATTTAAATTGAAAACAGGGTCATTAACAGTTGTATTCCATGTATTATCCCAAGAACTACCTTTAACAGTACCATTATCAAATACAAACGAATACCCTACACCTATATAAGGCTCTAATCTAATAATTTTAGATAAATCTACACCTATCATTATATTAGGATTTAATCTAATGGAAGACCCTTTAATATATGAATCCTTATCAAATTTTAAAAAGTCAAAAGTACTCCCCACTTTTAAATTAATAAAAGGAAGTTTTTTAACCGTATACTTAAAATCTACTCCAATTATCCCATTATAAATTCCATTGAATCTATTTTCAAGCTTATCACCAATAATCACTGGGTAATATGCCCCTATTTCAAAATGTTTTTTTGAAAAAACTCCTTGCGCTTGTGATTTAAATGAAGCTGCAAAAAATACTATTAATAGTACATATGTTAACTTATTCATTTTGGACAGTAATTTTAATTTGGAATCCATTTTTTATCAAAATTAGGTTTTCTCTTCTCTAAAAATGCATTTCTACCTTCTTTTGCCTCATCAGTCATATAAGCTAAACGAGTAGCTTCACCTGCAAATACTTGCTGCCCAACCATACCATCATCTGTAAGGTTCATTGCATATTTTAGCATTTTTATTGACATTGGCGATTTAGCTAAAATTTCTTGTGCCCAATCATAAGCAGTTGCTTCCAACTCATCATGAGGAATAACCGCATTCACCATTCCCATTTCAAAAGCTTCTTGGGCCGAGTAATTACGTCCTAAAAAGAATATTTCACGTGCTTTTTTCTGACCTACCATTTTAGCCAAATACGCTGACCCATAACCACCATCAAAACTAGTTACATCAGCATCCGTCTGTTTAAATATAGCATGTTCTTTACTCGCTAATGTTAAATCGCACACTACATGTAAACTATGTCCTCCACCAACTGCCCATCCCGGAACTACAGCTATTACTGCTTTAGGCATAAACCTAATTAAACGCTGTGCTTCTAATATATTTAAACGGTGATATCCATCATCTCCGACATACCCTTGATGTCCACGAGCTTTTTGATCACCTCCACTACAAAAGGAATATACCCCATCTTTTGGCGACGGCCCTTCTGCAGAAATTAATACTACTCCAATACTAGTATCAATAGTAGCATCATGCAATGCATCAATAATTTCGCTAGTTGTTTGTGGTCTAAACGCGTTACGCACTTCAGGACGATTAAATGCTATTCGTGCTACTCCGTTACATTTTTTATAAGTAATGTCTGTATATTCTTTGGCTACTTTCCAATTAATTTCGCTCATAATTTCATATTTTGCGTAAAAATAAACGAATTTAAATTCAGAATCAACTAAATATACATTATGCGTAAATTAATTATCAGTTCGGTAGTATTATTAACTTCCTTAGTAGGGTTTTCACAAGAATATCAATTTACCCCTATTGCAGATTTAGATTGCTCATCAGTTAAAAGTCAAGGAAATACTGGTACTTGTTGGAGTTATTCAACTTCTTCCTTTTTAGAAAGCGAAGTAAAACGAATTACAAATAAAGATCTAGATCTTTCTGAAATGTATACTGTTAGAAATACCTATCCAAAAAAAGCATGGAACTATGTAATGCGCCAAGGAAAGGCTCAATTTAGCCAAGGTGGTTTGGCTCATGATGTATTAAATTCTGTAGAAAATTATGGTTTGGTTCCTGAATCAGCTTTTACAGGTTTAGCTAGTAATGATGAAAAACACAATCATGCCGAAATGATTGCTGTTTTAAAAGCGATGTTAAATGCTTATATTGATAACCCTGCAAGAAAATTAAGCCCTCGTTGGAAAACTTCTGTCGAAGCTATTTTAGATATTTATTTAGGTAAAAACACGAGTTCATTCATGTATGAAGGGAAAAATTATACGCCTAAATCATTCCAGGAAATGTTAAAAATTAATCCAAGTAATTATGTAACGATTACTTCATTTTCTCACCAACCTTTTTACAAAAATTTTGTTTTAAATATTCCTGATAATTTTTCTAATGGAAGTATGTATAATGTGCCCTTAGATGAATTTGAAAAAACAATGATTACTGCACTTGAAAAAGGATACTCTATTGAGTTAGACATAGATGTTTCTGAAAAAACTTTTTCTTCAAAAAATGGAATTGCTGTAGTTCCTGAAAATAAAGAAAAACAATTAGAAGCCTTATTAGGGATTCAAAAAGAAAAAGAAATCACTCAAGCTTATAGACAACAAGAGTTTGAAAACTTTACGACTACTGATGATCATTTAATGCACATTACTGGAATGGCAAAAGATCAGAATGGAACTGTTTATTTTAAAACAAAAAACTCTTGGGGCAGTGACGGAAATAGAGTTAAATACGGTGGTTATATTTATATAAGCGCTGCTTATATTAGATTAAAAGCAATATCTGTTACCATTCATAAAGATGGTTTTACTAATAAATTACGTAAAAACTTACACGTTTAACTACTGTCTTTATCATTTTAAAAGCCATTAATACACTTTCGTATTGATGGCTTTATTATTTCCTTCATTTAGTATAATTTATTGAGGGTTCTTTGCCCATAAAACAAGAGGGGTAATTGATATTACTTATTAAAATAAATAATGTTACCTCTACAAAAACAATCATAACTAACACTTTGTCAATAGATAACCCCAAATATTGCTGTTTTCACAACACAATAACACCGATAAGCAACATGCTGTAAATCAGCTACTTATTTTATTTAGTTTTGAATCACTGAGCCCAAAACCAATACTATGAAAAAATTAGCCTTCCTATTTGTATTTATATTTATTTCGATAACTTCTCATGCGCAAGATGAAGTACAAATAGACGGGAGAGTTCAACCTGTGTTGGATGAGTTTTTTCAATATTGTGAAAAATACAACATTGATTATAGTACAAAACTTTTTCAATTAAAAAGTATTGCTATTGTTGATACGCTACCTTTGGACAAGTACAACACTGTATTAGGTAAAGTGCTACGTGATGATAAGGGGAAAATCAATAAAATTGTGTTAAACTGGGCTACTCTTTTTGATAATGAAATTTTAAAAGTTGTTGCTTTTCATGAATTTGCTCATCATTTTTTAGACTATAAACATACTTGTCATGATTGCAATGAAATTATGGCAGAAGTTAATGTGAGCTATTTTGATATTGCTAGAGATTGGGAAAATCAAGTGGAACATCTTTTTACAACATCACCTGCTTATCTAAAAAAACAAGAAAAATCAAATGTAAGTTTAGCATCTAACTAACTATTACACATTTTCAAAACATACATTAAATACTTAATCAAAAACCTATAACACAAAAGACAATTGAGAACAATTGTCTTTTGTGTTTATCTAATGTTTATTGAACGTATTTTCGGGTTAATTAAAAATAATTTAAGTTTTTGTTATAATATTTATATTGTAAATACGTTATTTTTACACATCAATTATATACTATGCCTCAAAAACTTATTGGAAACGTATTTATACTATTTCTATTCACTTTTCATCAATACATTTCTGCACAAGAATTAAGCTCAAAATCCTTTAAATCTGGAGAACATTTAACCTTTCAAGCTTCTTATAACATGTCTGGAGTTTTAACCACTTTTGCAGAAGTGAATATGAAAGTAGCTACTGTAAAAACAAGCAAAAACAGTTATTTACACTTGAAATGTACTGCCAATACTTATAAAAAATGGGATGGTTTTTTTAAAATCAGAGATTTATATGAATCTTATGTAAGCCCATATTCATTAAAACCATCACTCTATAAAAGAGATAATAATGAAAATGGTACTATTCGGAAAGAGAAATATA
>Ga0105354_1002226_pt1 | contig 11613 bp, 7 predicted proteins | sample GOMGulsemesocosm_FD_83658 | JGI IMG/M metagenome (GOLD analysis project Ga0105354, IMG submission 83658) | Methane-oxidizing microbial communities from mesocosms in the Gulf of Mexico - GOM9B Gulf of Mexico | ecosystem: Environmental > Aquatic > Marine > Cold seeps | place: USA: Gulf of America...
CATATTTATTTGTTTAGCAGTATATATCAACACTTATTTATGGTGATTGGTCTACCAAATATCCTCAATGGTTTCTAAAGTGTACCTGACCCCATTTGATTATTGACGATCCCACTACTGATTGTGTTGTTTTAGCTCGGCCTACTAAGATATTAAGATTGTATTTACAGATTATCGGCAGGTGTTTACGCGCATCAAAGGGCAAGACTAGTGCTTTAATCTTGGACTTAGCTCAATGTATATCTACCCACGGTTTTGCTGAAGATTATAGAGACTTTACCCGTAAAACAGCCAAGTCTGCTGCGATAATGTCTGAGAGATTGAGCGTGACCAATATAGGTCAATTTGTTGATGGAGAGTTCTTTTACGATGAGTCAATAGAGCGCAAGGTTATCAAAAGAAAATTATCTAATAAACGTAAAAAACCTCGCACTCGTTTAGTTGCCAGCAAGGAGCTTGTTGATAAAGCTGTGAGCAAGAGGGCTAAGTCGTTAGTCCGGCTTACCCCTAGAATGGAAAAACTAGTCAGTACTATCGAGTTGGTTAATATCGTCTACGAGCAGCAAGATGAAAGTAGCAAGATGCTTGATGAAGTAGGTTTGGTTAAATTAGTTGCTCTAATAGGGTTTGCTTACAGTGACGCATTAGTTGATAGCTGTACTAAGTTAGTTGAAACACTGCATACTCAAAATCAATCAATTAGAGGGTTAAGGCTTAGGGTTAGTAATTTAATAACGGTAATTGCGAGACAAGACTTAGAGAATAACTAGGACAGCCATTGTAATAATTCGCAGAAATAAAGCTCCACACATTAACTATGGTGGTTGAGTTAACAAGGTAATTTCAGGTTACTCATTTAACAATGGGAGTCATCTGTGAAGCTCTTTTCTGGAGACCCCTAGAGATGCATATTTATTTGTTTAGCAGTATATATCAACACTTATTTATGGTGATTGGTCTACCAAATATCCTCAATGGTTTCTAAAGTGTACCTGACCCCATTTGATTTAAGGTCCTACTACTTTATCTTTAATCCTCTGACCCTTTAATAAAGCCTTTCTATTCATCATTTAAGAGGTTTTGAATCGATTCATTTAGAACTTTCATATTTACTGGCTTAACTAGGCACTCTTTCACACCTAGAGAGTACACTTCATCTGTGGACATTAAGTCTGCGTAACCAGTAGCAATGATTATAGGTAGATTGGGACGAATAGTGAGTATTTCTTTTGCCAATTCGCTTCCTGTCATGCCCGGCATTGAATGATCTGACAAAACAAAATCAAAGTACTTTGGTTTTTCCTTAAAAACCTTTAATGCGTCCTGTCCATTAGCAGATGTTATGACTTGGTAACCCAACCTCTCCAACTGTTCTTTATATATTTCTCGCAAGTCTTTTTCATCTTCAACAACAAGTATCTTCCCCCCACCTGATTTTTTCGCAGACATTTTAACTGCTCTATCAGAGACATTCTTATCAGAACGAGGCAGAAAGATTATGAAACTTGAACCTTTACCAATAACACTTTCGACAATAATATCACCTTGGTGGTTCTTAACAATATTATGCACGACAGAAAGCCCTAACCCCGTGCCCTCTCCAATTTCTTTTGTACTAAAAAAAGGGTCAAATATATTGTTAATAATAGCCTTATCTATACCGGTACCACTGTCACTTATACTCAATGAATAGCAGCTTCCCTCCATAATGGGGGAGCTTACTTCTTCGGATGATCTGTTATGCAAAGAAATGGTTAAGCTTCCTCCATTTTCCTGCATGGCATGTATACCATTGGTACACAAGTTAATTATCACTTGTGAAATTTGAGTTTCATCTCCATTGATGATGAAATTTTCATCCGGATTGATATCGATGATGAAATCTATATTTGCTGGTGAAGTAGACTTAATAAGTTGAATGCACTCATTAACAACGGATGACAGCCTAAGCGGTTGAAAGGTCGGAATATTCATACTACTGAATGTCATTATATGGCTAACTAATTTTCTTGCACGTTCTGATGCATGGTAAATGTTATCAATATATATTTTCGTTTTATCCACATTTTTAAGATGCACTTTACTGAGCTCTACATTCCCCATAATTATGCCTAGAATATTGTTGAAGTCATGCGCTATACCGCCAGCTAAACTGCCAACAGCCTCCATTTTTTGAGAACGAAGTAGCTGTGACTCCAATTTTTCCCTTTCTTTTTCTACTTCTTTACGCTGCTTAATTTCGTTTCTTAATTTTCTATTCCCCCTTAGCGTTATTAATATAATAAGTGAAAGAAAAGATAATATTGGGATAGCCCAATTTAATATGACCTTAATGTCTACTCCTTCACTTGAACGAGTAGACAACCAATTATTACCAATAGCGGCTTTGGCTTTTTCATCAATATTATCAAGTGCTTTATTCAGAATTGGCACAAGTGGTTTAAGTTCTTTGTTTACCCCGATAGATAATGCCAAGTCATACGGTGTCATTAATGCGATAATTAATTCAGTATATCCATTTTCACTAAGCTCTCTGTTTATGATGTCTAGCAAACCAATATACGCATCAATTTCGCCACTATTTACCAGTGACATTCCTTCCGATATAGAACTAACAGAAATAATATCAATATTTGGAAAATCACGTTTAACAAGCTCATTTTCAATATATCCACTAATAATACCGAGTTTTTTACCATTAAGGCTGCTCATAGATTCAACAAAAAAATTGCCTTTTTTCATTACAATAACATTATGTGTGTTAAAAAATGGCTTGGTAAAATTAAAATGCTTACTACGATCTGGTGATTCTGCAATGCCAATAATAAAATCAACTTCACCTATTTTTAATGCTTCTAGTCCTTGATTCCAAACTTCTGTTCCAACAGTTTCAATATTTACGTTAAGACTTTGTGATATAAGGGCAAGATAATCAACCCATGCGCCGCTGTATGTTTCATTACTATCTTTGAATGAATATGGGTATGCGTTTACTTCAACAGGCGTTAATAAGGTTGGGTGCTGTAAAAGCCACCTTTGCTCGGTTAAGGTTAAGGTGCTGAGATGCGCTTTACCTTTAAAAAATGGTAACTCATTTGGTAGCCACTTTTTATCTAAAGAGATTAATACATCTAAGGGAATACTTTCAAAGCCCCTGTTTATTGTTTCAAGCAGTAATGGCTGCCCTTTAGCAATAACAGCATGCACAAGGTTTGCTCCGATCCTGACATTATTTGATGCAAACACGCCTGTCATACCTAAACGCGCAGCAGTTGAGTCCATTGCAGGTGTTTCATCAAAGATTGCCTGTATTTCATCATTGAGTAATTGGAGAAAGCTTTCAGTATTCTCATATTCAACACGTTTTATCTTAGGGAAGTTATCAATAAGATATTGCTCATGATATGAGCCAGGTAGAACAGCAACTATGTCACCTTCAAAATCTTTAAGTGTTTTTTTATTATTGCTTTGTTTATCAAGTTCTTTATAGAAAACACTCGTACTTGTTTGATTAAAAGGTAGCGAAAAATCTGCCCAGCTTTCACGCGATTTATTACGAAACAAACCACCATGTACTGCTTTTTTGTCTTTGACGAGTTGTAGCCCTATTTGCATACTTGTCAAAGTAAAGTTTACCTGAATACCTGTAGTTCTGGCCCATTGCTTCCAAATATCAACTATCAGACCGGCTGGTTTTCCATTGGGTAACTCGAAGCTTAAAGGGTGGTGATTTTTAACAAGTGCTACCGTTATATTTTTAGGTGCTTCTTCACAATGGAGTAAGAAAGGAAAGACACTTAAGCACGAAACGATAACAAATCGAATCGTTCGATTGAATTTAACAACTTTATCGGCTCTAAGGAAAAATAACATCATTAAAAATTTCATTGCTCAACCTATTCAATAAGACTACTTAACAATCAAATTGTATGCAAATCCAACGAAATTATTTATCTACTTTATAGGAGTCTTTTAAGGTTGTATCAGCACATTACTCTGGCTGGAGAAAATATAAATATAACTACTCACCTGATTTAGTATTACTTTGTTTACAAAACAACCACCTCTCGCTGTACAAAAATACAACGAAGTGTTGATTTTTTGATGTGGATTAGTATAAATTCCCCCCACTAAAATTTACTAGTTCATATTTGACTGCAATGCTTGACAATTTATCACCACACGGACGATTTAATTTCTCCATAGAAAATGAAAATATTTTAATCATTAATGGTAGGGGTCCATGGAACAAAGAAGCAGTTGCCCATTTAGGTGACGATCAGGAATCACTGCTAAAGTCCTTATACGGTAAACCATGGGGAGTTTTAGCGATAATATCTGGAGATCCTGTTCATACTCAAGAAGCAAGTGAATTGCTTGCTAATATCGTCTATGAAGATAAACAAAAAGGCAGAAAAGCCTCAGCACTAATCTTTAAAGATTGCAATTTCCCTGAAATTGGTAAACATGATATTTCTAAAATATATAATAAGGCCAATGAAAAGTATGAGTTTTTTGATGACCGCAACGCTGCTACTTCATGGTTAAAAGAAATAATATGATCATATGTAATCGTGCCTTACATTGATTTCTTATAACGGTTATTGATATCGTAATAATATTGACTAGTTAAAATTCAAGGTAGCTAGTTCGACTACTAATTATCAAAAAGATCAAGGCAACGGAAGTTACAAACATGAAACGCTTTATTTTAATAAACTGTATTTTATTAATATTTATTACTATCTCTAATAATACATTTTCCTATGATATCAAAAGCGATGAAAAAACAATTTCTATCGTGACTCCTATTTGGGATGACTGGACCAACAAAGATGGCTCCGGGTTCTATTTTGAACTCATCAATTTAATTTATACGCCCTTGGGTTATAAAACCGACATATCGTTCACACCTTTTGCAAGAGCCTTTAGGGTGATTGAACAAAAAAAGGCTGATCTGATGTTCAGTTTATATAGTCGTGACGAACATTCTGAAGTGCTAACTTCTCAACACCCAATAGATGCAGGTACCGTTTTAATCATTTTTGATAATAAATTAAACTGGAATGGTATGTCTTCATTGCATAAACAAAACGTTATCATGCCCAGAGCATATAAATACCATCAATACATAACTGAAGATTTCACCCCCATGGAAATCAAAGATAGTGAACAAGGCATGGCAATGTTTTTACATGGTAGAGCCCCCTACTTTGTTACCCATTATGTAGAGATGTTAAAGCTTCAAAAAGAACATAATATAGACCCAACTAAATACCGAACAGAAGTTCTCATGCAAAGAAATTTACATGTCGGATATGCAAAGACAGAAAAAGGCGAAAAACTAAGAGAAATATTCGACAAGAAAATGCCCGAGCTCATTCAAAATGGTGTACTTGAAAAGCTCTATAAGAAATGGAATATTGATCAACTTGTTAATTTCCAAGTTGCTACGCAGAACAAAAACACAATGATTTCAATATAGAATATGAAGATAATAGTTTAGTTAAGAAACTCTCCCCTAGGTGAATGTTTCTGAAATCAGGCTAATTCTGAATGTTACCAATGAATGTCACTCTCTGCTGAAATAGACGTTAGCACATTCAGTTCATTTGATTGAATTAGAGTCTGAGTTTGCTTAGTTACTCTGTAAAATAGATCATCAACGGCACAATCGTTCATACTATTAACTCCTACCCAGGCATTTCTACTCGACTTTTTAGCAGCATAAAGACAATGATCGGCAATATCTATCACCTGAGACCATTCTAATAATGCAGGTTGATGTGAGAGAAATGGATAACAAGCGAAACCAATTGAGCAGGTTTTATTGAGCACTTTACCCTGACCAATATCGAAATCATGATTTTCAACTGCCTTTCTTAATCGCTCCGCCAAGTCAGAGGCATTATCACGGTCTGTAAAGCGGGCGATAATCAAGAACTCTTCGCCCCCCCAGCGAATTAAATAATCGCTTTCTCGGAAGACTTCTTCAAGAATTTTTTTGATTTGAACTAAGACTGCATCACCTGCGGTATGGCCATAAATATCATTCACCTGCTTAAAATGATCTAAATCAATAAGGAAAAAAATAAGATCTGCCGCTGCTAATTGGCCTATATTTTTGTCTTTATTCCAGTTTGTATAATTACGTAATACTAGTGCGACATCATTATCAATATTGTTCGTTAAAAAACGTCGGTTTTTCAGGCCGGTTAGCTGATCTGTTAAACTTATTTTTTCCAATCGCTCATTTGCTAATTGTAGCTGAGATGTTCGCTCTTGAACTTTATCTTGTAATAGTATTTTTTGTCGCTTAAATTTGGCTAACCGCCAACGATAAAATCCGTAAAAAATAGAGAGACAAAGTAGAGCCAAGACTAACTTGAACCACAACATTTGATACCAATACGGGGTTTGAACAATAGGTAACATTACTTGATATGGACTCCATTGCCCCAACCGATTGGTTGCTTTTATTTGCAGAGTATATTTTCCAGGAGACAAATTGGTATAGGTTGCTCTCCGGTTTGAGGAGCCGGTATGTATCCATTCATCATCATAGCCAATTAATTTATAGGCGTATTGGATTTTTTCTGGTGCACTGTAATCTAATGCCGAAAACTCGAAAGATACTGTTTTAGTGTCGGCTGCTAAACTCAACAAGGTATTACGAGTAGGTGGAAAAGTTATCGATTGGTTATCAATCAATAATTCAGTTAATACCACAGGTGGTTTGAAGTCCCAATCCTGCCATAATTCGGGGCGCACCATCAACATCCCCTCTGAGCCGCCATAGAACAATAAGCCCGCTTGAGTTTTCGTAAATGACCCATCCCATTTCGTACCAAAATCCCATCCGTTAGCTTGGTCTAAACTAATATACTGCCATGTTTTTCTATCAATAAATCCTCGATTAGTCCATATTCTGTTTTGATTGTCTTCAAGTAAATTCCCTCCCAAAGAGCCAACGGTTTTACCCACTCTATAATTAATTGATTCAAATTCTGCTTGTACACCATTCCAACTAGTGAGTCGGTCTATGCCTTGTGCTGTTGCTACCCATAATCGGTCATGGCTATCAACAAGTAAGCTCTGAATAAAATTATCAGACAATGAAGAGCTAGTGCCTGCTGTGATACTAATCTCAGTAATTGATTGTCTATCTTGGGATAAAACAAAGAGCCCGTCACTGGTACCTATCCATAGCTCACTGTTTTCTGTCTCGGCAAAAGTATATATCTGACTTTTGCTGATGGACTGGCTATTGTTTATTTCGCTAAAAGGTGTCAGCTCATTGGTCGCTAAATCAATACGATTTAAACCTACATCTGTGCCTATCCAAAGGATATTTTCTGAGTCGATGTGCAGCGCTCTGATACTCCCATTCGATAAATTATCAGCGTCTGTAAATGATGCTGTTTCTTTAGTTGCCGGATTAACATGCACTAAACCATCGCCAGTACCTACCCAAACGCTGCTGTTCGTATGTTGTACTAAGGCCATCACAAGTTCATCAGGTAATATGCCAGAACCACCGTCTTTGGTCCGTAAGCCATCAACTACCCCAATTGATGGGTCTATAATATCTATGCCTTTTCGACTATTTCCTACCCACAGCTGAGAATCATCAAGTTCGAGGATTGCGCTTATATTTGAATGAGAAAGTGACATGGGTTGATATGGGCTGTGCCTCAATGTACGAAATGCGTTATTCGTTGGGTTATGCCGATTAAGCCCTTCCCCCCATGTACCTATCCAGAGCAGGCCAGCACGGTCGACTAATATTTGTCCTATATTGTCACTATTAATACTACTTCTTACCACCTTATCATGTCGATAGTATCTCAAAAACGTACCATCATTCGCGTCAAATACGGCGATACCTAGACCAAAAGTAGCTAGCCAAATTTCGTCGTCGTTGAGTTGAACAATCGATTGGATGAAAGCATTATTTAGCTTAGGCAAACGTTCGTTGTGGTTATCATTTTTGCTAAAAACAGAATTGATTTTTTCATTTATGGGCTGATAATATGCTACACCATTACCCCGTGTTCCTATCCAAATATAGTTGTTACTGGCTTCAAAAAGGCTTCTAACTTCTTGCCCTGAAAAAGCAGAAAAGCTTTTGCCTTCCAATGGTTCTTTAACATCAAAATCTGCAGGTAAAGCCACTCGACATAAACCTTGAGAGCTTCCTATCCACAGCTGTTTTTGTTTATCTAGCAATAAAGACTTTATTGCAATATTTGCTTTATCCGTTTCACAACCCGATGTAATGATTGATGAAACTTCATTGGTGTTAGCATTGACATGATTAAGCCCACTTTTAGAGCCAATAAATACGTTACCTTGCAAATCACCTGTAATGGTTAACACAGAGTTATCAAGTAAACTGTTATGACCTTCATTGTTCTTTATTAAATGCCTAAAAGTATCTCTTTTAGGGTTGTAGATAGAAACACCATCGGCTTTAGTACCAATCCAAATTTTTCCATCTGGAGCTGTCCATAAGGAATGAATAAAATTTCCTGAAAGCGAGTTGTTGTTATCCGCTTCATGTACATAACGCTTGAAGCGATAACCGTCATAACGAAATAAACCACGAACAGTACCAATCCAAATAAATCCATCAACATCTTGTGTCATCGACACGATTACAGATTCACCCAATTGGTTATCGCCAACTGTTTCAAAATAGGGCTGTCCAAAATCAAAAATATCATTTGCAAATGATGTTGAAAAACATAACTGAACAAATAAAAAAATGAAAAATAAAATGCGTTGCATGCTTTTGATTTATATTATATTTACGTTAATTTTGTCCTCAGTATACATTAATCATGTTAAGAGGCAATTTCGAGAAAAATGGTAACAGAAAGGGAGGAATTCAAGCTCACTATAAATTAAGATTGTTTATAGTGAACGCTATCAAGATATACGACTTATTAAGTAGAATGCTTTTCTTTTATCCAACGCTTAACAGGTACAACCCACTCAGGTAAAGGGTTATAAAAAGCACCATGCTCTTTTCCGGTACTGATCGATATCTCCTCAAATGAATTAACTTTGTTATTACGATCAATTAAGAACTGACAAGAGCCAGCGCCATCTGAGGTTTCAAAGATAGAAAACACCTGCCCAAATACGGTTAATTCAGGGTTACTTTTAACGAAACCAGAGCAACCCGCTAAAATAACAAAATTAATCCTCTCATCGGCCAAATAGTTTGACGTTAACACGGTGATCGCTCCACCACGAGAGAAACCAATAAAGGTAATATTTTCAGCTTTAACACCTTTATTAATCAATGAATTTACCTCATTTGCTAATTTTTTAGCGTAAGATCTGGGGTCGGTGCCTTTTGGTCGATGATAAGCGATTAGATTATAACTTTCATCTGACAGCGCCTTTTTTATGTTGGGGAAATCATACATCCCCCAACGAGGATTTACTGGCGTAGGGTTTGTCCCCTCGACGATAAAACCATGGGAATAGAAGACGTACTTTTCCTTGGCATTAATTTCACTAGGAAAGGATTCATAGATATTGTTCGCTATGCAGCTTGTTGATATTAATAAACCTAAAGCTGTAGATAGTAGTGTTTTGATAATGACTTCCTTTGTACCCTTCAATAAAGGGTGAATAATTAGTTTGTTAAGTTCTTTTTATAGTTATTTACTTATACGTTATTTTTAACGCATCCTTCTCATACCTCCTGCAAATTGAGGAGCTAATGCTTCACGTTTGCCTCCATAGCTAATCGTTTGGTACTTTTCAGTAATGACACATCGCCTGTTCTCCCATGACCGGGGACAACCATGGATGCATGTCCATACTTAGAAATTAATTGTTGTGCAGAATCAGGCCACTCTGCGATTACAGCGTCAGCCAGGTTACCTAGATGTTTTGATTTAACAAAACAGCCGCCAAATAACACACCATGCTTTGGTAGCCATACCACCACATTATCTATAGTGTGGCCGGCACCTGGATAAAACACTTCTATCTGGTTATTAAATAGCCATGAACTAGTTCCCACAAAAGTGTTTTTTGCTTGTTCTTTACCTTTATCATCAAGTAATTTATTAGTCAGTTTTGAGACATATGTCTCAATCTCATTTGAGTTAAGCCAAGCTATTCCAGCGCTACTATCATCATGAGAATGTGTTGAAATACTGCCTTTGACAGTAAAGCCCTGCCCCTTAAGCCAAACCACTAACTTTTTTGTATCGTTTGCAGAAGCTGGGGTATCAATAATAAATGCGTTGTTATCATCGACTATCACCAAACCATTAGAAGCAACAAGACCAAAACCTTTAAATCTCTGAAAAGAAGTATGCAGATAAAGGTTATCGTTGAGTTTATCTATTTTTAGTTCAGGTAATGTATCTTTGGCATAAACACTATTTTGACTAACAATTAAGAGCATTAAAGCTATTAAAAGTGATGTAATTCGAATGGCTGTTTGCAGGGCTTTATTCGCTTGAATTCCTTGCATGAAAAACTCCAATAATTTAAAGGCGTTAGTATATGCTGCAATTCGGTTAGAAAAATGCTCAAATTATGATGAAATATGGCAATGCCAAAATTGCTTAGTTTTTCGAGCTATCTTTCACTTGGATCATCTAAGCAGCCTTTAACTTTAGAGACCCAATTAATAATAAATGATCTATAACGGTAAATTACATTGGTGTTCTCAGTATCAACTAAGTCACTAATTACAGTAGAATTTTTATCTTTTGCTCAGGTTGCAACAGGCTGTTACTCGCTAGTTTATTCCAACGTAAAAGATCACCAACACTCACCCGGTACTTCCGGCTTATATCCCATAAGTTATCACCACTTTTTACGGTATGGATTTGTCTTTTGGGTTTTACGTTTGCCAATTGCCATGGGTGAGTCTTATCTTCAGTTAATGGTACAATCAACATTTGGCCGATCTTAATAGCATCTGAGCTTAGCTGGTTTATTTTTTTAATATCTGCCACTGTCGTTGCATACTCAAGGGCGATTTCGCTCAAGCTATCCCCTGATTTAATTTTATACCTGTGCCACTTTAACCATTCATTTTTATTAGTACTGGCAAGTTTATCCTTAAAAGAGTCAGCAACCTCTATCGGTAATAATAGTTGATAAGTACTATTGGGAGCAGTTGCCCACCTGCTTAACCCTGGGTTTAGCTGCAATAGTTTTTTAGTGGATATATTTGCCCATTGCGCCGCCAATGTTAGATCTAGTTGGCTATCAAGCGTAACGACCTCTATCGCAGGGCTATTTTTAATGGGTGTAAAAGTGTAATTTAGTTCAGAGGCATGTTGTAGTATGTCTGCAATAGCGAGTAACTTCGGGATGAAATTGGTAGTTTCCGCTGGTAAGTCAAGCGACCAAAAGTCGGTGTCTAAATGGGCTTTTTTATTTTTTTTGATTGCTCTGCCAACACGCCCTTCGCCAGAATTAAAGGCAGCAACGGCATTAAGCCAATCTTGCTCAAATGAACGATGAAAAAACTGAAAATATTCAAGCGCTGCACGGGTAGACTGAACAATGTCACGTCTACCGTCGTACCACCAATTTTGTTCAATATTAAAGCGCTTGGCTGAAATAGGCATA
>Ga0105354_1002232_pt1 | contig 11594 bp, 13 predicted proteins | sample GOMGulsemesocosm_FD_83658 | JGI IMG/M metagenome (GOLD analysis project Ga0105354, IMG submission 83658) | Methane-oxidizing microbial communities from mesocosms in the Gulf of Mexico - GOM9B Gulf of Mexico | ecosystem: Environmental > Aquatic > Marine > Cold seeps | place: USA: Gulf of America...
GCGGTATTTGTACATAAAGATAACCCAATTGAAGGTTTAACTATTTCTCAAGTTGATGCTATTTTCTCTTCAACTCGTAAATGTGGTTCAGGTTCCCAAGTAAACCGCTGGAGTGATGTTGGCCTTGAAGGTAATTGGGCTGCTAAAGATGTGCAATTATACGGTCGTAATTCAGTGTCAGGTACTTACGGTTACTTTAAAAAGAAAGCATTATGTAAAGGTGATTTCCGTAGCAACGTAAATGAGCAACCAGGCTCTGCATCAGTTGTACAATCAATATCTTCATCAGTTAATGCAATAGGTTACTCAGGCATTGGTTACAAAACATCAGGTGTTCGTACAGTACCATTAGCTAAAAAAGGCACAAACTATGTTGATGCTACATTAGATAATGTTGCTAAAGGTAAATACCCATTATCTCGTTTCCTATATCTTTACGTGAACAAGCACCCAAATAAGCCTTTAGCACCAATTGAAGCGCAATTCCTACAAATGGTATTGTCTAAAACAGGTCAAGGCATTGTTGAAAAAGATGGTTATGTACCACTTTCAGCTAAGTTAGTTAAAAAAGAATTAGCTAAAATAGGATTATAATAGTTCAATTTACCCTGAATTATTAAAGCAGCAAACCGCCCAATAGGGCGGTTTTTTTGTTTATGAATAAAAGTTAATTGTGAATACGTATGCATAATTACAGCTTTGAATAAAATTAGTACAGTTGCTCATAAATCTAAACTAAATAAGTTCAGCTTGGTAAGTTAGTGCATTTATTAATGCCATTAACTCATCATCAATTTTGACTTAAATAAGAATAATAAAGGTTAGAGCAATGAAAGTTCAATTAAATATCATGGCAATGCTATTGATATGTGCTAATGCATTAGCGAGTGAAACGGTTAAGTTACAAAGTAATTCGGTTGATACTTCTTTACCCCACAAAATTCTATTAGCAGCAGTTAAGCGTGCAAAATTAACTTATGTTCATCCCTATGAAAATGAAACAGATGTTTCAAATGCCCGAATATTAAATGATATTAAAAGTGGTGAATTAGATGTGATGTGGAGTATGACAACTCAGAAACTAGAGCAAGATTATCAGGCTTTATATATTCCCTTATTTAAAGGTTTGCTTGGTATGCGCTTAGCCATTGTAAAAAAGAAAAATGAAGCATTGTTTAGTAAAGTTAGAAATTTAAATGATTTGCAGCAGTTTGTGGCAGGGCAAGGAAAAACTTGGCCAGATACTAAAATTTTAGAAGCGAATAACCTTACAGTTGCCAAAACACTAAAGTATCCAAATTTATTTTATATGCTTGAAGGTGAGCGCTTTGATTATTTTCCTCGAGGGATAAATGAGCCTTGGGATGAAATAAAGCGTCATGAATCACTAAACTTAGTGGTTGAACCTAATATCTTATTAAGATATCGCGCACCTTTATATTTTTTTGTTAATAAGCAAAACCATCAACTCAAAAGGGCATTGGAAACTGCTTTAAATGATATGTTAATTGATGGTCAATTTGATCAATTATTTTTTGAGGATTCACAAGTGCAAGCAGCCTTAAGTAAGGCTAACTTAAAAAATCGTATCATAATCAATATTGATAATCCTTTGCTAAGTAAAGCTACACCGCTTAATAAAACCGAACTTTGGTTTGATCCTTTAACCGATTTTAAATAGGGCATTTAAAATGAATTCAATTGCTAAAAAAGTTATGTTAATCCTCATGTTCGCTTTTATTCCTCTATTTTTATTAGTTGCGGGAATTAGCTATCAGCTAACAAATAATAATGAATCAGAACAGTGGCAACATACGCAAAAAAACATCTCCAATCAGTTACAGATCATATTACAAGAACCGGTTTATGCTTATGATAAGCCTCTTATAAAAAGCATTATTGACTCTTTTGTTGAAGATCAAAATTTATCAAGCATTCAAGTATTTGACCATAGGGAACAGTTATTAGGGGAAACAAATTTAACCGCATTAAATAGGAATAAAAGGATTGTTTTACCTCTTGTATGGAGTGAAAAATCGATAGGTTCGGTAAAAGTACAATTTTCGGACGCTTTAACTGAGCAACGTATTATTTCAGGTGTTTTAAATGCAATTTATGCCTTAGTGATCACTTTAGCCTTAGTCATATTTCTAACATTAATGATTTTAAAACGAGTGGTTATTTCTCCTTTAACGCAAGTTATCCATTTATTAGAGGATATTGCGCATGGTGGTGGTGATTTAACTAAACGTATTCAATATCAAGCTAAAGATGAAATAGGTCGCGTTGTATCCGGTTTTAACTTTTTTGTTGCCGAAGTTCAAAATATTATACAAGACCTCGCTTTGACCTCATCGGGTATAGAGCAAGTCTCAAGTTTAGTAAAAGATGCAGGGATTAATTCAAAAAATGAAGCAAACGCACAATTAAAATTAACAGAAGCAGGCATAGAGCATTTAACACAGTTGACGCAAGCAACCAGAGATATTACTTTAAGTGCAAGTCAGGCAGCTGAAAATACCACTCAAGCTCATGGACTTTCTAGTGTATCAAGCTCTAGTATGACTGATAACCTGTCACAAATAGATAGGTTAGTAACTGAGTTAAATGGCGCATCTACGATCGTAAATCAGGTACATTTAAGCAGTGAAAATATCACCAGTGTATTAGATGTAATAAAAAACATTGCAGAACAGACTAATTTGTTAGCATTAAATGCCGCTATTGAAGCTGCAAGAGCGGGAGAGTCAGGCCGAGGATTTTCAGTTGTAGCTGATGAAGTACGTGCACTTGCAAGTAAAACTCATCAATCAACTGCTGAAATAGAGTCAATTATTGCTTCATTGCAACAACAAGTTGGACATTCTGTTGAAGCTACAGAAAAAAGCAAATCCTTAGCAGTAGTAGTAATTGAATCAAGTAGAGAAACACATACTTCATTACATAGTATTACAGGTCAAATGGATAAAATATCAGATATGAATAATATGATAGCGAGTGCTTCTGAAGAGCAGACTATGGTGACTTCTGGAGTGAGTGATTCTATGTCCCTAATACATAAAGGTGCGCAAGGTTTAGCATCGCAGGCTAATAGTTTAGAGAAAACAATTGTTCAATTATCTCAACTTGAGAAAACCTTGTCAGATAAAATAGATCAGTTTAAATATTAGCACTTTAAATTTAAATCATTAAAAAGGGAAACTATTGGTTTCCCTTTTTTGTGGCTAATACTTTCAGACTATTAGGTATTACCCTGAGTCTTAAGCAATATTAGATCACTACTATTTTTTCTGCTTGTGGGCCTTTTTGACCTTGAGTAACAGTAAACTGTACTCGTTGGCCTTCTGCAAGCGTTTTAAAACCAGTACTTTCAATCGCGCTGAAGTGAGCAAAAACATCAGGGCCATTTTCTTGTTCAATAAAGCCAAAACCTTTAGATTCATTAAACCATTTTACAGTACCAGTAGTCGTATTTGACATTGTTCGATCCTATTTTATTCAAGAGTAATTTTTGCTACTAAGATAACGACTTATTTAGTTAAATTAGGCCGTAGCACTTAACAGCGGTTTTGCTGAAATATAGTGCTATTACTTATGAAAACAGGACGAGGTATTATTAAGTGTTACATCGATAAAGTATTGCATAAATATTAAACGTATTTTCAAGCTATTTTTAAGTATATATACGATCGCTTTTTAGTCAATGTATCTAATGAGATAAAAATACATTTATTTATTAATTATTATATGATTGTTTCCAAAGTAAAAAGTCTATGTGTGTTGCTACTGTGATCAGAATCAAATTTATCGCTTTAATACCTCGTATTATTATAGCCAGTTTAGTTTTTGTGCAGTTAGGCTGTGCGCAAAATAGTGTGCCAGAGCATGCGCTATACACAGAATCACCAAGCCAGTTGCCAATAGAGTTCAAGAGTTTTGAAGCATACCAGTCGGCATCTAAAAATTGGCTCACAGCTAATCGTGTATTTCTAACCGATAATAAAACCCAAGAGGTTCAATTTAATGCTCCTTTTGAGCTGGCAGCTAATTTCAAGATTGAGAATGAAAAGTCAAAAGGCATTTTATTGGTACATGGTTTAGGTGATTCACCTTATTATTTATCTGACATCGCTGAGGAGCTCAACAAACAAGGATTTTTGGTCAGGGTGTTATTGCTACCAGGACATGGCTCTCGTCCTGCTGATTTATTATCAATATCGTCAGATTCATGGCAAAGGTTAGTTGATATTCAAATTAATGCATTAAAAGCGCAAGTAGATGAAGTATATTTAGGTGGATTTTCAACTGGGGCTAATTTAGTAACCAGTGCCGCTTTAACTGATGATGCTATAAAGGGACTTGTTTTATTTTCACCTGCATTTAAAGCTAAAACAAAATTAGCCCGACTCGGCCCTTTATTACCTTTGTATAAACCTTGGCCTTGGCTAAAGTCACCGAATCACATGAAAAATATAGCGCGATACTCACCTGTGCCAAGTAATGCATTTGCGCAATATTATTACACAAGTAGGGATGTGCAAAATCAACTCGAAAAACAGGAATTTACTAAACCTGTATTTATGGTCTTGAGTGAAGCTGATTCCGTAGTCGATGTATTAGCGGTTGCACAATACTTTAATCATAAATTCACCCATAAAAGTTCAAAGTTAATTTGGTTTGGTAATAAACCTAAAATTAATGATGATCGTATTATTATATATTCAGATAAACATCCAGAATATAAGGTTAGTAATTTTTCACATATGGGCATGCTATTTAAGCCTGAAAATGCTTATTTTGGATATCCATCAGGATTTCGAATATGTGATAATGGTCAAACAGAGTCAGCTTTTAGAAAGTGCTATAAAAAAGGTAATGTATGGTATTCAGCTTGGGGCTATCAAGAATCAGATAAAGCGCATGCTCGACTTACTTTTAATCCAAAATTTGATGATATGATGAAGGTTTTACAGCAAGTGTTAAAAGAGTAAGTAAATTAAAGTTAATCTACTTACTTTTGCATTTGCTAAATTAATCTTTTTCTACTGCGACTTTTAAACGTTCTGCAAATTCTAAGCATTGGTTTTGTTTGTCGATACATTTTGCATTACACAGTTCAAAACCAATATTTTCACCCGTGTGTTTGCCTTTACACTCAATGTTGCATTGATAGTATTTTTGGCCACAACGTTTACTTTCAAGTTTATATTCGCTGGTTTCTTTAGTTGAATTAAAACTACATGCTGATAATACAAATAAACAGAGTAAAACAAAGGTAAAGGTCATTAATTTATTAATCATTGATATCAACTTGTATATTATCAATTAAACGAACTGAGCCTAAAAAGGCTGCAGCTAAAATTACAAAGTGATTACAATCAGCAGTCGCTTCTTTTAAATCAGCTTTATTACAAATATTAAAATAATCAGGCTTTAAACCTGCTTCAGATAATGTATTTTTAGCCGAGGTTATTAGAGATACATAGTCGCGTTCGCCGTTTGATATTGCTTTGTGTGTGCGCTGTAAGCAAGCGTACAAGACTTTAGCGATCTCTTTTTGCTCTGCAGTTAAATAACCATTACGAGAGCTTTTAGCTAAGCCTGAAGCTTCACGTTTAGTTGATACTCCAATAATTTCAATAGGCATGGATAAATCTTCGACCATAGTGCGAATCACTTGTAACTGCTGAAAATCTTTTTCACCAAAACACGCGATGTCAGGTTGTACCAAATTAAATAGTTTACATACAACAGTCGATACGCCTCTAAAATGATCGGGACGCGTGCCTGCACAGTGGCCTTCTGAGACACAGGGTACTTCTACAAAACTTTGTGCATCAAGCCCTTTAGGATAGATAATATCGGGAGTCGGTGTAAATAGTAAGTCAGTACCTAAAGCAGCAAGACCTTGTTGATCTTGCTCTAATGTTCTTGGGTAGCTGTCTAAATCTTCGTTTGCACCAAACTGCATCGGGTTAACAAAAATACTTGCTACTACTTTGTCGGCTACTGCTTTGGCTTTTTCTATTAATGAGAAGTGACCTTGATGTAGGTTGCCCATTGTTGGTACAAAAGCAACGGTTAAGCCGTTTTGTTTCCAAGTCTTTATTTGCTGACGTAATGCTGAAATTTCAGTGATCGTTTTCACGTTTTTTTTCCTGAAATGAGAATGAAAGGAATTTATTGATGAAAACTCCCAAATCGTATTGGGAGTTTTTAAATCTAAAAAGTGTTATGAAGTAACTTTAATAGAGATATATCGCTGCGCTATTAGTTAAACTCATGCTCTTTTGCTGGAAATTCACCACTTGCAACATCTGTCATATATTTTTTAACAGCATCAGGCATGTTACCCGCTTCTAATAAAAAGTTTTTAGAGAACTTTGGAATATATCCTGCTGAAATACCTACTAGATCATGCATTACTAATATTTGGCCATCAGTTAGGTTACCTGCACCAATGCCAATGGTAGGGATATTAATCGCATCAGTAATCAGTTTTGCAAGTGCTGAAGGAATACATTCTAAAACTAATAATTGTGCGCCTGCTTTTTCTAGCGCTTTAGCATCACTTATCATTTTTTGTGCTTGTTCTTGCTCTCGGCCTTGAATTTTAAAACCACCAAAAACATGAACTGATTGCGGCGTTAAACCTAAGTGACCACATACAGGAATACCTTGCTGTGTTAATGCTGTAATTGAGTCGTAAAGCCATTCTCCGCCTTCAAGCTTTACCATATTGGCACCTGAACGCATTAACTCGGCTGCATTTTTACACGTATCAGCAACGTTTGAATAAGTCATAAATGGCATATCAGCGATAACAAAGGTGTTTGGCGCACCGGCACGAACACATTTGGTATGGTAGGCAATATCTTGATTTGTTACTGCTAACGTATCGCTACCGCCTTGTAATACCATGCCCATAGAATCACCGACTAATAATACATGAACACCATTGTCTGCAAATAAGCTTGAAAAGCTTGCATCATAAGCCGTTAAAGCACCAATTTTAGTGCCTTCATTTTTCATTTTTCTTAAAGTCGATACAGTGATTTTTGACATTATTGTTCTCTATTTTTACTCAAAAGTCTGAAGTTAAATTTTTGAAAGGCCATTTAATGGCACTGTTTTTTGCAATTCTGTAATAGCTAAACCATCAGGCATAGTCAGGTTTGGTGCAATTTCTAGTATTGGATAAATCACAAACTCTCTTAACTTCATGCCATAGTGGGGCACGGTTAATGTTGGTAAATTTATAGTTTGTTCACCAAATAATAGAATGTCGATATCGAGCGTTCTTGGGCCCCAACGTTCATCTTTTCTAACTCGGCCTAAATCAAGTTCAATTTTTTGTGTTAATGCTAATAAATCTAATGGTTGCAATGTTGTTTTAATACATGCAACCGCATTTACATAATCAGGCTGATCTTGTGGTCCCATAGGTTTGCTACTGTAAAAAGCTGAAACCTGAATACTTGAATCAGTATCAGGTAGTGCATTTAATGCAGCGACAGCTTGATTCAATTGGTTTATAGGGTCATTAAGGTTGGCCCCTAAACCTAAATAGACTGTTTGAAAATGCGACATTATTCTACAGACTTATTTTCATTGTTGGTTTGTTCATTACCATTAGCTGGCTTACGGCGACGTGGTCTACGGCGCTTTTTTGGTTTATCTGGGTTACTTGAGTCTTCAGAGTTTTTAGGCTTGCTAAAGTCTTGCACCATTTGTTTTTGAACTTGCGCATCTTTATCAATGTAACCTGTCCACCAATCTGCCAGTTCAACAAGTGGACCGCCAGAAATATTTGCTCTTAATAATAAGAAGTCATAAGAAGCTCTAAATCTTGGCTGTTGCGTTAATCTAAATGGGCGCTGACCTGTACGTCTTGGCATACGTTGTTGAATGTGCCAAATATCTCGGGCACCTAAAGTGAAGCGTTTTGGAACCGCAATATATTTTGAACTTTCAGATAAAATTTGATTAATCGCTAAGTTGAATATTTCATATTCAGGTTGTTTTTGTTCTGCCATTAATTTTGCACAGCGATTTTGTAATGGATACCAATGTAATACTGCAAAAACATAAGCAGGAGTGACTTTTTTATCGGCATTTATACGTTTATCTGTATTGATAAACATTTGTTTGGTTAGTTTAAATTCATCGCCTTCAGGTGATGCTTCAATTAATGTATCTAGGGCTGGGAATAACGCTTTAAATAAACCGTACTTTCTTAATAATAAAAAGTTTTGTTCTGCTTTACCATTTAAGAAAAGTTTTAAACATTCTTCAAATAAACGTGCCGATGGGATGTTACCTAATAGCGATGAAAGCTCGTAAATTGGCGCTTCAGTCTTTGGTGAAATCGTCATGTCAAGTTTAGTCGCAAAACGAATTGCACGTAACATACGTACAGGATCTTCACGGTAACGAGTTTCAGGATCACCTATTAATTCGATTCTACGATTTTTAATGGCTTCCATACCACCTGCAAAATCACGAACACTAAAGTCTTTTACTGAATAATATAAAGCATTGATTGAAAAGTCGCGACGTTCAGCATCTTCTTCTATGCTGCCGTAAACATTATCTCTTAAAAGCTGACCTTGTTCACTTGATTGGCTTACCTGATTTTTATCTTCAGGTGCATCATGGTGACCACGCATAGTGGCAACTTCAATTATTTCGCGGCCAAATACAATATGTGCTAAACGAAAGCGGCGGCCGATTAAACGACAGTTACGAAATTGTTTTTTGATTTGTTCTGGTGTGGCATTGGTTACAACATCAAAGTCTTTTGGTTCTACGCCTAGTAGCGCATCACGAATACAACCACCCACTAAATAAGCATCATAACCACCGTCTTTTAGGCGATATAAAACTTTAAGCGCATTTGGACTAAAGCTTTTTCTAGATACGCCGTGTTCAGAGCGTTCAATGACTTGAGGTGAACCCATACTTGTTACTTCCTGAGATTGATCTTCGGTTTTTTTTTGTCCATTTTGCCCGACAACCTTACGGCAAAAATCAAATATTTTGGAAATAATAACAAGTCTCCTAATGCATAGTGAAATAATATTTAAATTTAAGGGGCGTATCATATACCAGAGCAGCTTAAAATTTAAGTATAAACCTGAGTAAAGTCGCTAATAATGGGCCTGATTGATAGATTTTTTGTTAAAGGGATAAAAATTGGCAGTGAGGTGTGTTTTCATCTTTGATAAGTTGAATTTCATTCACTTTAGGGACTGATGCGATATTCCAATGAGAAATAGCCCAGTTTATTAATTCAGCCACATTTAAATTCAGTAAGTCTATTGGTGGATCTTGGCCTAAAAAGCGTAATGCATCAAAAAGCGCTAGTTGCGGTTTTTCGATATCAATTGAGGGAGCATAATTTTGTTTTGATAATTTAAAGCCTGGTTCGGCCACAGCTAATGGTACATGAGCAAAATTTGGGGCTTTGGTATTAAATTGATTAAATAAAGCTATTTGTCTTACTGTTGGTTCTAGTAAGTCTGCACCACGTACAATATGGGTGATATTTTGATTAATGTCATCAAGCACAACAACCAGTTGATAAGCAAATAAACCATCCCGCCTTTTCAATATATAGTCTTCAGTGGCAAAAGCCTCAGCGACTAATACCTTGCCTTGAATCGCATCATTAAATGTATTTACAGGATAATTTTGCTTAATACGTATAGCTTGATCATCAAGGGGTAAATTAATATTTCTACAGGCATTATTATATATGCCACCTAAAGCCTTAATTTGTTTACGCGTACATTGGCAAGCGTAAAGCTGTTTTGCAGTAAATAGAGGTTCTAAATGATGTTGATAAAAGTCGAGTTGGTTGCTTTGATAGCAAATGTCTTCGTCCCAATGTAGTCCATAAGCATCGAGCGTTTTTAATATTAAATCACTGGCACCTTTTTTGATGCGCGGTGTATCAATATCTTCTATACGAACTAGCCACTGACCTGACTGAGATTTTGCATCTAAAAAGCTGGCGAGGGCAGCTATAAGTGAACCAAAATGAAGTGGTCCAGAAGGCGAGGGGGCAAATCGACCTCGATATGCCCCTGATAATGAACTATTCAACTAATTGACTAGCTATTATTAATGACCAGATTGCTTTTCTTTAATTTCAGCAAGTGTTTTACAGTCTACACATAAATCAGCAGTAGGACGGGCTTCTAAACGGCGAATTCCTATCTCAATACCACATGAGTTACAGAAACCAAAATCATCTTCTTCGATTAATTTAAGCGTTTTTTCAATTTTCTTGATTAATTTACGTTCGCGGTCACGAGTACGTAATTCTAAAGAAAACTCTTCTTCCTGAGCTGCTCTATCTACTGGATCTGGAAAGTTTGCAGCTTCATCTTGCATATGATTTTTTGTACGGTCAACTTCTTCTCGTAATTGAGTACGCCAAGTAGCAAGAATGTTTTTAAAGTGAGCTAGTTGATCATCGCTCATGTACTCTTCACCAGGTGTTTCTTGATACGGTGCGATATCCGCGTAAGCGTATTGACCTGATTTTTTTTGCTCTGCCATATCTGACTCCTAATCCTTATTCTCAATCCCGATATAAATTCGGCGGCTATAAATAGCAAGAACTCAGCCTATTAGCAAGGATTATTGTAATTTTAAGCTAAATTATCGAATATCTTTTTAAAAATAAGTATTTAAACTTGGTTGAACTTTAAACGATGCTCTGTAAGTCTTTGTTTTTATTGTTACAGAAAATCACGGTTTTTATAATGTAAACTTTGTTCATTATACAGGTAAAAATGGTAATGATTTATTTATCACAATATTATTTATATCTATATCTGTGTTGTAACATAAAATCTCAACACCTGCATCTAAAGCTTGTTTTATACCATCAGCATATTTTTCATCGACATGCCTAGCTGGAGATAGTTTCCTGATCCCTTGGTGTTGTACTAAAAATAATAACACAGCACGATGGCCTTGCTGTTTCATGTTAATAAGCTCTCTTAAGTGCTTTTGCCCTCGCGTTGTGACTGCATCAGGAAAGTAACCTTGACCATTATGCTGCGCATTTTGCTCTAAAAGTGTGACACTTTTAATTTCGATATAACAATCAGCATGTTTGTCATCTGTTAATAATAGGTCAATCCGGCTATTCTCATCACCATATTTTACTTCTTGCTGTAGAGTTTGGTACCCGTTTAGTTCTGGAATTTTTTTATTTGTTATGCCTTCACTGACAATTTTATTAGCTAAAACGGTATTCACACAAATCATATCACCCGCATTATTTTGGCAAAGCTCTAAACTATTAGGGTATTTTCTTTTTAAATTATCGCTTGTGGAGTAATAGACCTTAAAGCCAGACTCTGCACAACCTGTCATTGCGCCGGTATTTGCACAATGTATGGTTCTAACTTCACCATCAGGTAGTGTTATATCAGCTAAAAATCGTTTATAACGCTTTATTAAAGTGGCAGATCCTAAGGTACTACTAAATTTCATTTATTTAGTCTCAATTATTTTGGTAGTGAACTTGGGTATAGTACACTTTTGTCACTTCAAAAATGCAAGAGAAATGCAAATGA
>Ga0105354_1002244_pt1 | contig 11569 bp, 6 predicted proteins | sample GOMGulsemesocosm_FD_83658 | JGI IMG/M metagenome (GOLD analysis project Ga0105354, IMG submission 83658) | Methane-oxidizing microbial communities from mesocosms in the Gulf of Mexico - GOM9B Gulf of Mexico | ecosystem: Environmental > Aquatic > Marine > Cold seeps | place: USA: Gulf of America...
CCATCTTTGAGTACTAGAGGCTCTGACACATCAGCAGGGAATGCAGATGTGACTAACACCCCGATATCACCAGCAACCGATTGCACATCAGCCTTGAGCTTGCTGATCCAAGCATTTGACCAATTTGCGGTGCGCTTAGTCTCCCAGATTATTTTGCCGCAGACACTGCCTGAGCGTAACCTAACGGTTTGGATAACATCGGCACCATTAACTCCTTTTTTCACTGGATCAATAAGATCAAAGAGGTAACTCTGTTCAAGTGTATTTTCTAATTCAAGCTCTAATACTTCACCCTGTAACTGCTGTGAACCCTGCTCTAATTTTCGCGTTAGCTCATCGTTGACCTTTGAAGCATCGTCAATTTTCTTCTTCAATTCCGCTTCCTTTAACTTATGTTCCTGTGCGACTTGAGAACGAATGATCGCTCTTTCCTCATCAAGCTTTCTAGCGACATCTATTTCAAGGTTTTTTTGCTGAAGTTCGATGGCTTTTTTCTCTTTACGCAACTGTAGCTCTTGCTGACGAAAGGTATCTAGCTGTGCATCTTTTTCGGCCAAGTCATCTTTCATTGATTGCGATTCAACTAACAACTCTTGTCGCACCTGAGATTCGGTCTTTTTCTTGGTTAGCACTAATTGCTTTTGGAACGATTTTTCAGCATCTTGGCTGTCTTTTAATTGCCCTTTTAAATCGGACAACTGTGACTGATAAGTCTTTGATGCGTCTTTTGTTGCTTGAGCCACTAAACTTTGCTGAAGTTGTTCACGCTCAGTAGTGAGCATTGCAGCGTACTCTTCTTCATGCTGTTCAATGAGTTGGTGGGCAATGGCGTCACGTAAGGCAAATGAGGTGTCGCAATGCGGGCAAGTGATTTGGTCTTGAGGGTTAATAATGATTTTATTGGTCATGGTATAGCTCCTAGTTAATATGACATTAACTAGGCAACTTACATACCAACATGTAACGTACTGTTTTAATTAGCTTTACAACGAAACAATAAAGCAAATACGTAATAAATACTACCTATTAGTAAATATAATTACATTCGAATAGCGAAATTAAAAGATTACATCTTATTCAGAGGGAGCCGTACATTGCGCCTCATACAATTCAAAACCCTGCAATTCAACATATTGCGAGTACCGTCGCTGGTATAACTCGTCATTTAGCATAAATACATCGTCTTGCTCATGCTCACTCCGTTCATCTAACCCGATACCAAAAGATACAGCACCTAGTTCGGTGATCACATATCTGTTATGCAACGCTTCCCCATTATCCAACTCTCTAATATCTTTAAAACTTAATGACGATAACCTACTGATTAGATTTGCTTGTTCACGCTCCATTTTATTCAATAAATACTCGGCTGTACACGCTCGCCCCTTAGAACCATCAAATAAAATTTCAATGCTTTTTGAACTATTCGGACTCTCAGTAACAGCTGCGTCAATGAAGGCGAGCATTGGGTCCCACATTTTCTGTCGATCATTAAAGTAAGGGTCAACAAATGTTATGCGTGTTGATAATCTTAGTGTATTCCCAATAGCCTGAACCATGCGTTGTGCCACCTTGGGTACCAACTGCTGGTTAGTCAGTGGAGTTATCCCTTGTTCGAAATGCTCTATACTCAACACCTTATCAATACCAACAGGTACATTTTCGGTTGAAGCCAGCAGAATGCAATCAACAGGACATTGTCTGGCTGCACTAATCATGTTATCGCGATAATCAATAGCGCCATCAAATGGAGCGACCCTATCAACTTTCACTTGTTCATTAACAAACTGAATTAACTCATCGAGTCGTCTTTTTTCCATATCTCCAACATCAGCGTCTTGAGCGCAGAATGCTACCGATTTTAGTTTTCTAAATTTTGGAAAATTACTGACGACTCGAGGAGATGGCTTAGAAAACTCTCGAGTAAAATCTCTACAGTTTCGTGACGATTCAGCTAATTTCACTAAGGCCTGGGGCTCAATTAAATGCTCAACTAACATCAGAACAACTCACTTCTTCGCTCGGAAAAGAAACCCTGAGGCCAACGAGTTGTAAATTCACCATCCTCATCAATTTTAATATGTCGTATGGTGACACCCTCACTAGAAGGCTCTAAATATACAATCGAAATATCGCTTGGTTTCACACCTTTAAAGTCAGTCGGTAATTCAGAATCGGCTGTTTGGCGAATCCTTTTTAACATTCGCAAGATCAAATGTTCGCTATGCGTCTCAATTAGAAAGTTTGCATTAGTATCGACCTGAGTTAACAGATCGCCAATAGCGACTTGTACGCGGGGGTGAACGTGCAATTCTGGTTGCTCAATCGCAATGATGCCTTTTTTTGATGATAGTGCAGCGACCACCAGCGGCATTAGTTGAGAGATTCCGACTCCGACGTCAGCAGGGGTCACGTCGATATTATTATTGATGTCCCATATCGAATAGCTAAATTGAGTTGATTTCGCATCGAAATTAACACCATCTTGCCGCTCATGAGCAATCAGATTTCTTAGCTGCCTTTCAACATTTTCGAATCCCATTTGACGATTGCCAAGGGGTTTAAATTCGGCATAGTGTTTTTCAACCTTAATCGCCAAGCCATAACCTAAGTTCAAGGCCGTATCATTGGCGATCCAATGATGGACACCTTGCAATAATTTAATATCTACTTTGGCCAAGGCATCCCAAGCTGCGATACCGCTATACCAGTCATGTTGTTGCGGATAAGGGTTCGGCTGATAGGTAGCATCAAGGATTTCTCTTAACGGGCCAATGCATAGGCTGTCGTTAAGCAAAGCAAGTAAGTTATCTAAGGGGGCAATTAATACATCGCTTAGTAATTCATTGACCACTTCATTGAAAATATCATCATCTAATGACAACGACGTTGACAATGCTTTGCCTAACGCTGGTAAAGCGCCAGACTGTCCTTTTATACTGACTGGCACATGCTTCAGAGTTTCATCATTTATAGAGCTTAATAAATCACTACTACTGAAATCATCGGCGGTCATGCGCCCTTCATTAATTACCTCATGCAATTCACTTACAAAACAATTATCTGTAAAGTCAGGCCAATCCCAATCGTCTTCTGGGGTCTCAGCCCCTTGCTGAATCTCCCTATCAGTTGGCATATAAATGCCTTTTAACTCAAATGCCCGATCGGCAAGTGAGTGATGAATATCAGCTTGATTATCAAAGCTTTCCTTTAACCATTCGTCATGATTTACGGGGAGCAACAGCGGATGCAGATAGTTCAATGCCGTTATTAACGGCTGTTTCATCCCTGCGTCACTGTTAACTTCCGCGATGGCAATATCATTTAGCCATACATTATATTGTGATATGTAGGCTGTATTTTCTGACTTGGACCATGATATATGTAACTCGATTGCGACACGTTCTGTGTCGGTTGCGAGGTTAGCAACTTCGATATCGAATTGATCGGTCAATAGGTCAGTTAATGATGCGTATGAGCTACCGATTTTACCAAGCTTGTCATACTCAATGCGAAAAATGATACTTGAGTTAAGGTCGCGCCCATTGACCATGTTTTCAAAACCACCAACAAACTTATCCCCTAAGGCCGTTAACCGTTGCGGATCACATTGCCCTTTTGCCAATATTTGTTGTAGATAAAACAACGCCATTAATACGGTGCTTTTACCGACACTGTTTGGTCCAAATAATAAAGTAACAGGGGCAAACTCTATGGTTTGGGTCTGTTTAAAGGAGCGAAAATTAGTTAGTGATAGCTTGGTGATTCTCATGGTTTAAGATTGCTCTGCTGTTAATTCTTTGGGTTTCGATAATGCTGAATCGCTTAGGTAGGGAACTTTACCAGAAGGCACTACATTTGCGGCAGCATCAAGGTGGACATCTTGATCGTCAAAAAAGATGTGAGGTCGAAATGCCTGTAACACCTTAGTTTTTTCGAGACCCCCTAAGAAAAAGGCTTCATCAACATAAACCCCCCACTCCCTTAGAGTTTTTATCACGCGAATGTCTGACGGGCTGTTACGTGCAGTAACCAACGCAATTCTAATCGGTGAATATTCAACTCGAATCGGCAATCGCTCTTGCAATTTGGCCAGTTTTTTAAGAAATGAGGCGTATGGTCCCTCTTTCATCGGAATGTCTTGTTTAGCATCTTCTTGAGTATGAAACTCTTTCATACCGAGCGTTTTATAAACCAGCTCACTTTCATCGGAAAACAAAACGGCATCACCGTCAAACGCAATTCTTACTTGGTTTTCTGGTATTTTAGGGGCATCTTGTGGTGGTTCTTTCAAAATTGCCGCAGCGCACATTTTGGAATCAATAACTTTTTGGGCATCGTCGACACTGGTGGTAAGAAACAAATCAACGTCAAAGGCATCAAGATAATCGGCAACTGATTCTCCAGCCGTGAATGCTGAGCGAGTGATGTTAAGTTTTTCGTGGCGAATTGTGTTTAGTACCCGTAAACCGGTATCAGGACTGTTACGTGACATAACAACCACTTCAACCAACGGACTGCCTTTGTCCTGGTATTTGTTTAGATCCAACAAAGCTTTGACCAAGGGGAAGCCTGTACCAGGCAATAGTGGGTCGTCTTCATGTTCAAGCATATAATTTCTATATTGCTCAATGGCGGTATCAGGATCAGTTGCGTAGGTCTCCCTAAACATTTGATCCGATTCACTCATATCGAACAATGCGGTGGCGGTAATGCCAACTACTAAGGTATTGCTTAAATCTAAAGGCATTCTAAACTTCCTTGTCTTATATTTTAAGGGTTATAATTCGCCAGCGAAGGCTTTTTGACTTAAAGAATTAAACATGTTTTGGCTTTCAGTAAATGAATCGACATATTTTTCTTTCATTGCCAAAATAACTTTCTCAAATTTTATGAATTCCTCTTGCTTAGATTTAGGTGGTATGGCAATTGTCACATCTAAAAAATCTGAGTGATTTAAGTCAGGTATTGTGGTTGTCGATGCTAAACGTATGAAGTTATTATGAAATACACCTTCGACTCCACTAATAACTTGCCCCGTGTTACCAGTTCTTGTCATTAAAATTTGTTCTCTCTTCACTACAACAGATTGCCTTGGCGATTGAATATATTCATCTTCGCCTTTTCCATTCAAATATTTAACTGTAAGGTATTTGTATCTATCTTCTCCGGCCGTTGCCTTTCTTTTACTTATAGGTATCTGTAGCCCTTGTTGTAGGGTAACAAACTCTTTAAAAGCTAACCGTTTGTATCTTTCTGAAAACATAGGATCACCAAACATGTCTAGAAAAACGCTACGGAGGAAGTCATCGGCTAGGTTGATGGCTTGTTGGCGCTTGCGGCGAATAGTGTCGGCTTTGTCCAATATCGCGGCAATGCGTTTTTGCTCGGCTAACGGGGGGAGTATCATCGGATATGCTTTTAACGCATCCATGTCCACACCACTCTGCCCCGCTGTTCTTTGAGACAATCCATCAATTAAACGAAAAAGTGTTTCTTGCTTTAAAAAGTAATAAAGATAATTTGAATCAACTTTATCCGATGGTTTAGCCTTCATCAAGGCAACATTATAGGCTCCTTCCAAGCCCTTCAATATCTGAAAGACAGGAGGGCCATAACGACCAATCATGATGTCATGCTTATCACAAAATTTCTTTGTAGAATTTGCCTTTATGTATGTTAAATTTTTATCTGATTTATAGTCTCTGATTTGCAATAAGCGAACATAACCATCTTCTAATTCATATTTAAAGGTTGACTTAGGTGGTTGGGAACCGCCTATAAAACTAACAACGTCCCCTAACTTAACCATCGGCCAACTCACAGCATTTTCTCCAACGCTTTAAAATCTGCCATAATCCCAGTTTCTAGTGTCATTAACTTATCCAAAATAGCCTTTGGTGCTTCATAAACCTCTTCTTCGTAGTTAACTTTTTTGTATCGGTTGAGCGATAAATCGTATTTATTGCTAACGATGTCGTCTTTACTAATCCAAAAGGTTTGCTGGGTTTTATCGTTGGTATCTGTTGTCGCGATGGACTTATCCCGGGCTTTAAATTGGGCAATTAAATCTGGAATGTCATTAACTTTAGTGGGAGTACGTTTGTCATCAAGCGTATAGCCATCACTTTTTAGATCATAAAACCACACATGATCGGTAACACTGCCTTTGGTGATAAACAAGATAGCGGTCGAGACACCTGCGTAAGGCTTAAATACGCCTGATGGGAGTGATACCACACCTTGCAACTCATTATTTTCAATAAGGTGTTTACGAAGCTGTAGGTGCGCTTTGGATGAACCAAATAAAACACCATCTGGCACGATAATCGCCGTTTTACCGCCTTTTTTAAGCATCCGAATAATTTGTGCGACAAATAACAGTTCGGTCTTTTTCGTTTTGACCATCCGCAAAATAGCGTTGTCGACATCTTCTTCGTCGAGGCTGCCTTTGAATGGTGGATTAGCTAAAATCATTGAGTAAGCATCTTTGCTTTGCTCTGGGAAACGTTCGCTAAAGCGACCGCTCAAGGTGTCTTGATAATGAATGTTTGGTGCTTTAATGCCGTGCATCACTAAATTCATTGATGAGATGCGTAACATGGTTGAATCGAAATCGAAACCATGGAACATGTCAGTATCGACATGTTCACGATTGTCTAACAACAAATCACCGCTGTATTTGGTTTCCTGTTGTTCATTGCCATTTTCATCGATGACAGTTTCTGTATAGACATCATCAGCTGAGGTATATTTTTTAACTAGATATTCATAAGCGACACTTAAGAAACCAGCGGTACCACAGGCTGGGTCACAAATTCGTTCTTTATCGTCTGGGTCTAGCATTGCAACCATCGCACCGATGATATGGCGCGGCGTACGAAACTGGCCATTAATGCCAGCAGTGGTTAGCTTGCTTAATAGGTATTCGTAAAGATCACCCTTGGTATCACTTTTTTCAAGTGGTAATTTGCTGATCATGTCGACAGCAGATTCAATTAAGGTCGGTTTTTGGATCATGCACTGGGCGTCTTTCATCACTTCGCTCAGCAATTGGCCTTCGCCGCTGATTTCTTTAAAGTGTGGAAATACTTCATCACGAATAATTTTCAACATGGTTTCTTTGTCTTCATGTTGAAAACGATGCCAGCGCATGTGTTGTTGTTGATCATTGAAGCGTCGAGCAAAGTTGCCACCGCGTAACTTTTGGCGTTTTTCGTCGCGTTGTTCGTGTAAATCCAACAAACGGGCATACATTAAGAAGGTAATTTGTTCGATAACAGTCAGTGGATTGGCAATGCCGCCAGTCCAAAATTCTTGCCAAAGTTTGTCGATGTCGCTTTTTAGTATGCCTGTGATCATTGTTTTCTCTTTGAGTTCTTATTAGACTTAAATTAATTGGTGGTCGATGATTGAGCATTGGGCTATTTTGTATATACCCTCTCGCTTCTTCCTATGACCACTGCTGCTTATTGGTAGGGTACGTGCACGCACGCCATAGCTCTTTTTGAGCACGTATTCTAACATGGTCGCCTCGTCTTCTATCTCGATGCAGTCTGTTTTTTTGTTACCCTGTTCAAAAACTCGGAATGCTACCAAGCCTGATTCTCTATTTTTTACTTTGACTGGGTATAAAATGTCTGTCGACTCGTGAACCAGCTTTAATGTTTTACAGAATTTGTCCATTACGGTTCTACCCCTGCCGTTAGTGGGGTCGGTAATTCTAATTGTTTAAGGATACTAAAGACATCATCTTCACTATCTCCTAACACGCCTTCATAAATTCGGTTATAAGGCGCTTGGTCAAGATCTGCCATTTTAATACCACCGCTTTTGGCAATTAGGTTTATTAGCATGTCGATAAAACGCTGGGTTTTTGCGCTCATGCGGTGTTGCTGTAATAGTTGATTAAACTGAGCTTCGATGTATTGATTGTCCATGCCAACGATTGCACGCAGCAGCTTGTCGAGAGGCAATGTGGTATCTGGATAAAATGTTTTTAGTGTTTCAATATCAATCTCACCATGGGTGGTATGTATTATGCTATTCAATTGAGTTAATTCAGCCTCACTAACATCTTGCCCTTGGCGGATCTTCTTGAGTAACGGGTGGCTGTCAAACAGCGGCACTAACGATTCTTGAACCTTTTGTAAATAGATGTGGTAATCAATGCTTTCAATATTTGCGGCGCGATATTGGGTTTTAATTTCATATTGTACTTCGTCAATATCTGTTTCTTTGGTGATAATAGGCTCGCCTATTTCACCTTCGAGCAACCACATAATATCTCGCAGGGATAGTCGTGATAGCTCAAGTTGTTCAACGGTTATGGCGTGCCAGTTATCATTATTGAGTAACCATTTAATATCATCAGCCTTTGCTTGTACTTGCCCCATGTTTTTAGGTAAACGCTCTAAACAAGATAGGATTTCGTATTTTAAGTCAGTAATAGTGTCTGGCGTTGCAATTAATAACGTTTGTGTTTTTGCGATAAGCAGATCCCATTTTATCGCTTTGCTTAGCCTTCTTATATCACGCCATTGCATAAGTGGTGATATTTCAGTTTCTAACAGACTCACCGTTTGCTTGGAAAAATTTCTTAGCAGTTTGGGATCTGATAATTGTTCAATCATTTTCCAGCTGTCACGAATATTGATGTTGCGTTTGTCGAGTGCTGCAATGTCTTTTTGCACCAATTCGAGTCCGAGTTCAAAACTAGCCATATCTAAATGCTTTAACGCTTCTGCCGCCAGCGAAAGTCGCTGTTCAAAGCATTTTTGCATCAATGATTTGCTATTGCTTAATTCAGCTTCTTGATACTCAAATTCAAAGTAGTCGAAGTTCGACCAATGGTCGATAATTAGGAATCGAGTTTTGTCTTTGCCTTTGCCAAATAGATCTGGACACAAACGCGTGCCACGCCCAATCATTTGCCAAAATTTCACTTTCGACTTCACTGGTTTAGCAAACACCAAATTAACGACTGCTGGCACATCAATTCCGGTGTCTAACATATCGACAGATATCGCGAGGGTGACATCTTTTTCTGGCTCGTCTTCGATGCCTTTAAATTGTTCTATCAATGCTTCTGCTCGCGGTTCTTTCGAGTGAATAACCTCACAAAACCCATCACTTAATTCAGGATACATTTCATCGAACAATGATTTTAGTGCGCGTGCATGTGGAATGCTTCTGGCAAATATAATAGTTTTACCAATTAGCTGACCGTCAGCATCTTTAATGCCGTTTGCCATTAAATTGCGAATGATTTCGCGGTTAGTACCTTTGTTAGAGATAGCGTTATCAATATCTTTACCGCTAAATTCTAAGGTGTTTGGATCGCCGCCCTCTTCCTCATACTTTGCAACTTGTTCGTCGGTTAATGATTTTTTATTGATTCCGTCACGAAGGAATTTGGTGGTCATGGTCATGATTTCGTAAGGGACAAGATGACCCTGCTCAATCGCTTTTTCTAACGGGTAGTTCGCCGTCGGATCTTTATAATCACAGCCAAACAATTTACAGGTTGAGCGTGCAATCATTTCCACCGGAGTTGCGGTAAGACCAACTTGCAGGCAATCGAAATACTTAAAGATGTTACCAAACACGTTATACACCGAGCGATGCGATTCATCGGCAATGATCAAATCAAAATATCCAACATCAAAACGCTCATAAATACTCATCATACCAGGGTATGTCGCGATAAACATGCGTGAGTGATCTTGATTTTTTTTGTCACTTTTACCAACAACGTAGGGCTTAACTTGTAAGAATTCGACAAAAGCACTACTAGCTTGTTTACGAAGTTCTTTTCGGTCACATAAAAACAAAATTCGCTTAGCCCATTTGGCTTGTTGCAGTGATTTGGTCAGTGCAATTGAGACGCGAGTCTTACCAGACCCTGTCGCTTGGACAATTAACGCCTTACGTCTTTTGTTTTCAAAAGCTTCATGAACACGGGTAATTGTTTCAATTTGATAAGAACGTCCTGCGATATTTTTGTCGATGGCAACACTGTTAAGCGGCTTTTTCTCGATACGCTGAAATTTGACTAGATGTTGTAATGAGCTTTTTGAATAAAAACCGTAAATTTTGCGCGGCGGATATTTTTGAACATCGTCCCAAATATAGATGTCGTGGCCATTGGTGTAGAAAATAACGGGACGCTGCCCTGTGTCCTTTTCTAAGCCATCGGCATATTGTTTTGCTTGGATTTTCCCGTTTACTGCGTCCTTTGACGTGCTTTTAGCTTCGATGACCGCCAAGGGTAAACCGTCATCATCCCACAACACATAATCAATGTAGCCAATGCCACTATCGGTAGCTTGGTGTTTAACAGCAACTTCCTGACCAACCTGTTCTGTTGATATTACACCTTCAGCGACATCCCAACCGACATCGCGTAGCTCCATATCTATAAGATATTTTCGAGTTTCAGCTTCATCAAAATTAAGGGTAGTAGCCGCAGTTTGACTAAACTTGGTGAAGTAAATAGCTTGTTCTTCATCTTTAACAGCTGTTGCTTGATTGGCCTGTTTCAGTAGTTGTTTATTCTCTTTACGTTGTAAGGCTAGCTCTGCCATCGCTTGATGGTAAAGAGCATCACTTTGAGCCAATTTTTTGGTGAGCGTTGCAGAATTATTCGCTTTAGTTACTGGTTGGACATATTCAGGTATCGAACTGCTATCGACTCTTTTGTATGCACAATATAGCCATGCGCCAAGATGATAAGCTTGCTTAAGGCAATACAATACATCGTTGCTATCGCCTTTGTTATCATGGGCGGCGGCATTACCTTTGTTTTTAATAATATGAAATTTATCAAGAATAGGAGATGTCGCAAGCGCAGAAAAATCAGCACCTTTAAGTTGGTCATTAAAAGTAGCACGAGGAATACATGGCAGCTTTAAGGTGAAGTAGACCCAGCTAACCATCTGCTCGCTATATGCCCGAAGTTTAATCAATGCACCTTGAGGATCTGTGTAGGCATATTCTTCGGCAAAGCCACCAAAGTCAGCAAGCTCTGGCCAATCATCTCTTAAAAATTCAAAGTTCATCGATTCTTTCACTTTTATTAATTCCTTGTGTCTACTACGCATGCTTTATGCCAACTAGCTATACATGACTTCTATTTTCCGTTCTATGGCCGATTAATCACTATCTCCTAACCAGTTTGATAGCGTTTGATGATTCTTAATATTTAACATTTTAGCTGCTTTAGTTTTGCTGCCAGCACATGTTTTTAGTGCAGCCATTATATAACTTTTCTTTGTATTATCAATATGCTCGGGCAAATCAAAGCTATCATCGGTCGCTAAGTTTATTTCCGTAGCTTTACTCACTATCGGACGGCTTATTAAGGCATCAATTATGTCAGCTTCCTCTATTTTCTTACCATCAGTCCATAACACTGCTCGACTTAATGTATTCCAAAGCTCACGGATATTGCCTGGCCAATTATGATTTTTTGTAAATATTTTTGCATCTTTGGAAATAATTTTACTTTCAAAGTCTGGATGCTTTGAAGCTTGCAGGTTTATCTGCTGTAGCAATTCATCAACTAACG
>Ga0105354_1002254_pt1 | contig 11550 bp, 5 predicted proteins | sample GOMGulsemesocosm_FD_83658 | JGI IMG/M metagenome (GOLD analysis project Ga0105354, IMG submission 83658) | Methane-oxidizing microbial communities from mesocosms in the Gulf of Mexico - GOM9B Gulf of Mexico | ecosystem: Environmental > Aquatic > Marine > Cold seeps | place: USA: Gulf of America...
ACCAAAAAAGGTTGCTCTAGGAGCTAATTTGTTCTCCTCAAAAACTTGATGATTGAAATGACTAGCTTGTTTAGCAACTGGTTGTAATGGTTCTTCTGCACAACTAGATAGAATACAAAGTATTCCTATAAATATATATTTAATGTTCATTTTCTTAATAGGTTTTCATGAAATCTTCGGCAAAGATTTTTCGTAAATAAAATAGTACTTCCTTAGCATTTTCTTTGGTAAATACTATTGGTGGTTTAATTTTTAAGACGTTATAATCTGGACCATCTGTACTCATTAAAATACCATGATCTTTCATTCTGTTGGCTAAATAATCAGTTTGCTCAGCCAATGGATTCATATTAGCATCTACCAATTCAATTCCAAGAAATAAACCCTGACCTCGAACATCACCAGTAATAGGAAATTCTTTAGTCAATTCTTTTAATGCTGTTTTTAAATACTCCCCTACTTCCAAGGCATTCTTTTGAAGTTCTTCTCGCTTTACGGTTTGTAGTACTTGAGTCCCTATAGCACATGAAACAGGATTTCCACCAAAAGTGTTAAAGTATTCCATACCATTCGCAAATTTATCGGCTACTTCTTGAGTACACGCCACCGCAGCTAATGGATGACCATTTCCTAAAGGTTTCCCTATAGTTACAATATCTGGGATTACATTATGCAACTGAAACCCCCAAAAGGTTTTTCCCATCCGCCCACAACCCGTTTGCACCTCATCAGAAATACATAATCCTCCTGCTGCTCTTATTGCTTCATACGATTGTGCTAAAAAGCCTTCAGGCAATTCTATCTGTCCACCACAACTAATAATAGGCTCAATTATAAACGCCCCTACTCCACGTCCTTTAGCTTGGACAACATCTATTTGATTCTGCACCTCATTAGCGTAGTGTTCCCCTGCATTTTCTCCTCTATATTTTCCTCTAAAGGCATCTGGTAATGGAAATATATGCGTGTGTTCTGGAGCTCCTTGACCTCCTTTTCCATCAAACTTATAAGAACTAATGTCAATACACATGTTTGCGTTTCCATGATAACCAACTTCAGAAGCAATAATATCACGCTCCCCTGTAGTTGCTTTCACCATACGTATAGCTAATTCATTAGCTTCACTACCAGAATTGACAAAGTGTAATACATTTAATTCTGGCGGTAAGGTTTCAATAAGTTCTTTAGCTAATCCATTTATATTTTCATGTAAATAGCGTGAATTAGTATTAAGCAGTGCCATTTGTTCCTGACCTGCTTTAACAACTGCAGGATGTTCATGCCCAACATGGGAAACATTGTTTACGGTATCCAAATATTTTCTTCCGTATTGGTCTATTAAATACTGCCCAGCACCACGCACCATTTTAATAGGTACTTTATATTGCAAACTTAAACTCTTTCCTAAATGCTGTTTTCTGTATGCTATTAAATCGTTATTAGGAACTGTTTTATTATTGTGAAGTATTTCATTTTTAAATAATAGATTCGGATCTGGGCATATACTTTTCCAAATATTAATTTGATTATGATAAGCCACCCCAGGGAAATCATTTTTAAGCCCTAACCTAGATAACAATACTTGAAAATGTAAGTGAGGTACCCAGTTTCCGTTTTCGGTAGCATTGCCTAAATACCCTAAACAATCTCCTTTTTTAATCGTATCCCCTATCTGTTTACCAGAAACACTTGCTACAGATAAATGACCATATAGTGTAAAGAATTCCAAATCTTCAACTTGATGTTTTAAGATGATTAGCCCACCATAAGCTTTATCGTCTGCGTCATTAACAGCAGTTACAACTTCCCCATCAAGTAATGCATGAACTGGTGTTTGTGCCGATAACCAAAAATCTATTCCTAAATGAATACTTCTGCTTTCACACCCATTATTTCCTATTTTATCATAATTACTAGAAGTATACACCGATCTAGGTTCCAAATAACCTCCAGCAATTAGTTTAGTAGTATTTTTTTTCTGAAGTTGATCAATTTTAAATTGAAAAAAGTCGCCATCATTAAAATCAGTATTAAATGCCAGTAATTTACTTGATACACTTAAATCTAAATTATGCACTTCATTTTTCTGAACTGTTGGAAACAGCTCTGATAGCTTAAAACTATTTTTAATTGCCCAGTTATTAAACTTTTCTTCATTAGGGTGAGCTACATAACCACAAGCCTGCCTAAAGCTATATTCCGCAAAATCGGGACTAATTTCCTGCCATTTTTTTAATACTTCCCAGGCTGGTTTTTCACTAATGAGTAAATACTCATTATCCGGTTCTTTAATTTTATTAATAGCTGATTTAGTAACGGAAATTACTAATCTCATGGCTATAGCCGAATATAAATATGTAAGCTCTTCTTCTTGTAATTTAAAAGTTGAATGATAACCACTAACAATTGGCAAAGCAGCTTCTAGCGCGTCATTATGATTCATAATAGCATAGGCCGTTGCTATGGCTACATCGTTTATAATTTGAGTATGTATGGCATCTCCATAATCGATAGCTGCTTTTACTTTTGGGTTTATTAATGCTGAGGAAACAATTACGTTATTGTCATTTGCATCATTATGTACTACCGATTTTCTAAGCTTTGAATACTCTTGAAAGTTGCTTTCAAACAACTCTTGAAAGAATACTACGGTTTCTTTATCATCCGCAGTAAAAAGGTGTGTATGCTCTTTAGTCCAAAGTGATTGTGCTACATCCCAAACAAATTCTCTACTGGCTTCTTGATGCTTAAATCCTTGAAGTGCTTGCGTTAATTTACCACACTCCTCCCCTAAACTAAAACGCAACCCATCTAATTGCGGGTTTACACTACTCCAAACTCTTCCTGAAACCCACGATAGCAAACGGACATTTCGTTTATTCCCTGAACTATCTGTAATTTCAGAAATGCTATTTCCTTTTTTGTCCTTGATAACTTTAGGAGCAATTAAATGTTGTCCATTATTTTCAACATATTGCAACAGGTTCTGTTGAAAATCAAGATAATTACTGTCTTCATCTGGACGAGATATTTTTAGGATATATCCTTCCTCATTTTCAACTTTAATCCTAAAATTAAAATCTACTTCTCCAGGGAGTTCTGAAGTGATTCCCTTAATATTAAACAATTCAAAAAGTATTTCTTGAGCTTGTTCAATTGATATTTTTAAGTTTGAATAATTCATCTTTATTCTTCAATTAATAACATTAAAACATGAGCGGCACTCCAGCTGAAATTTTTAGCATTTAGACCTTTACCTGTTACAGGATGATAGTTTTCCCTAATAGACGGTCCTTTTTCAAGCAATCCTTCAGCTCCTTTTAAAATTTGCTGAGTTGCTTTATCAGCTTCCTTGTTAAAACCATAATTACGTAATCCTTTTACACCAAAATAAGCTTGATCTAACCAATTAGGTCCTCTCCAATATCCTTTTAACGGATTAAATTTTTCATGATCTGCACTCATCGTTTGAAAAGGAACTTTAGTAAAAAACTTTTCATTGTGCATCATTTTATTCATAACCCCTGCTGCTTGTTCTTGTGTTGCAGCATTTGCCCAAAGTGCTGTCCATCCCTCAGAACCTTCGCCTTTAATAAAAGTATCGCCTTTTAGATTAGTATCATAAAACCACCCATCTTGAGTGTCATAAAACTGGGATTGTATTCTAATTTTCAACCCTTCTGCTTCTTGTTTATAGTGGGCCACGTCTTCTGTTTTTTGTAAGGCTTCTGCTAAAATTACTAAATACAATTTCTCTGCATAGAGATAAGCGTTTAAATCTACACTTTCCTGATCTAATGAAAAAGCGCCATCACTATTCTTTAATATTTTAGAGTTGTCAAAACGAATGGCATTATCCATTCCGCTTTCCCATTTGGCAGCTATTAAACTACCATCTGTAGAACCGTATTCGCACAATCCATCTTGATCATGATCTCTTTTAACATACCAGAAATTATGATATTTTACGAGTTTAGGATACAGCTCTTTTATAAAAGCTATGTCCTTATCTTTTTCATAAATTTTAGCGACGGCCCACGCAGCCAATGGAGGTTTTGTATCACGGTCATTATGTTTTTCTATAGTGGTATCTCTAAATACACAATCAGTTATAAAGCCATCTTCTTTTTGAAAATCAAACATTAATCGTATTTGATCTTTAGCAATAGTGGTATTATAATACGATAATCCAACCGCATGTTTCCAACTATCCCAAGCCCAAAAACCATGAAACCATTTGTAATGATAACTAGGGAACAACCCTTGCTTTTTAATTTCACCTGCTGGTATACGCCAATTGTTTTGTAATGTCAATATACTTTTAGCCACTGCTATTTTTGAAAGGGAATCAGAAAATTTCGGATTTAGTTGATTAAAGACCTGACCTAATTGAGTTTCTTTTTCTTTAATTCTATTCTGTAAAACTTGATCAAAATTTGTTTTAGAAATCAGCCTCTTTTCTGTTTCCCAGGAGTACTCCGGAAAAATAAAGCTTAGTGAAATGTTTATTTCTTTTGTTTCGTTTGGCTTTAAATCAAAACTTTTAAATGATAATGCATAAAATTTATCTTCATCAAGAATATCGATTTTTTCAATTTCGTTAGCACTTTGAATATGACCAACAGCCTTACTTTTTGTAGAAGTTAATTTAACTGTACCTTCATCATTAGACATGGTAATACCAATATCATTAACAACTCCTTGAATATTCGCATTTATCTCAATACTAGCATCTGAAACATTGGTAATTGTCATTTTTTGAAGTGCTGTATGTCCTGATAGAAATACCAATTGTTGCTTAAGTGCTATATTCTCATTTTCAAACACTTGCTCTAAGTGACTGGAATGACTTTCTTGTTTAATTAAATCATTCTTAGAATCAATTAAATTTTCATCATGAATACCTGTAGTTAATAAAAGTTTTGATAAACTCATACTACTCCAAATTCCATTTTGTTGAGTCATTAAATAGGGTCCGGAAAAACCTGTAATCGGAATATCGCTATCTATAATACCGTAGGCAAACCAAGCTCCTTGGTCAGAAAACATTAAGCCAGATTTATCAATAGAGTCTTTTGGGGTAATTCTATAATCCAAACTATTTTTACTGTACTCTAATTGAGTGGTTTTAATAACTTCTTTTTGTTCTTCTTTACAACCAATAAGGAAGACTAGAAGTAGTGCGTATGTGCTTATTTGTTTCATATATTATCTTAAAATAAATCCGTCTTTCATAGGGTCATTAGGGTCAATTACAAAAGTGTGCATTCCTGTAATGTAGGCTGTTCCTTCCACTTGAGGGATAACCGCTTTGAACGGACCATAATCTTCTTCAGAAACTACAGAACACTTAAATACAGAATCGGTAATACTTTCTATTGTCATAGTTTCATCATAACCAATTTCTTTACGTGCTTTATGAATGGCCATTCTTCCAGATACACCAGATCCTGTGGGGCAACGGTCTACCTCTCCTTCAGCAAAAATGCATACGTTTCTGCTATCTATATTTTCTTTATCTGAATTACCTATAAATATAGTTCCATACAGGAAACTTAAATCATCTTCAAAAGGATGTAGTATTTCTTTATCAGCATTCATTACTGCATGCTTTATATCCATTCCTTTAGTAATTAAAGCACGGTAAGAATTTGTACTTAAATCGAAATCAAAATTGTTTTTATTCATATCAACATAAGCATAAAAAGCACCACCATATGCCAAATCATAAGTAACTTCTCCTAGCCCATCTACTTTAACAGTTCTATCCAAACCAACCACAAAACTTGGTACACAATGAAAACGAACTCCAGTAACCTTTCCATTTTTCACATGAGCAAATGAGGTAATTCTTCCACATGGTGCATCAATTTTAATAGTATTATCACCTTCTTGAATAGTAATCCAATTCATTTCAACAGCTAGTGTAGAAATAGCAATAATGGCATGACCGCACATAGTGGAATACCCTTCATTATGTAAGAATATAATCCCAAAATCTCCTTCACTATCATTAGGAGGTAATAGAATACAACCATACATATCTGCATGCCCACGGGGTTCAAACATTAAGGCTGTACGTAATTCATCATAGTTTTCTTTACAATAACGTCTGTTTTCTAAAACGGAATTTCCTTTTAACTCTGGAAAACCATCAACAATTACCCGGAGTGGTTCACCACCCGTATGCATGTCTATGGTTTTTATTTGTAACCAATTTGGGTTTGGGGTAAACTCAGTATGTTTTAAAATATTTTGGTAAGTATTATTCATGAGTATACTTGTTATAGTAATAAGTTGCTGCAGCTAAATCTTCTAGTGCATGACCAACAGATTTAAACATTGTTATTTCCTTTTCTGATTCTCTACCCTTTTTCTTTCCAGCACTAAGTTCAAACAAATCAGCTTTAATATCAGATTCTTTAAGAATTCCGTTTTGTAGCGGTATCACAATATCACCACTTTCTTTTAATCCTCCTTGAAAAGTATCTACATAAACAGACGCTTTTTGAATAGTTTGATCATCAGATTCACGCATATCTTTTTTATATGCTCCCACTAAATCAATATGTTGACCTTCCTCCAATAACTCACCTAACACCAATGGCATTTTGGATAAGGTTGCAGAAGAAACAATAGCAACATCAGAAATTTTATCTTCAATTTTATGGATTGGCTCCACAGTATATGGTTCCTCTTTTAATTCTTCACAAATTGCTACAGCCTTTTCAAAAGAACGACCCCAAACATATACTTGTTTTATAGGCCTAACACTGGCATGTGCCTTGATTAAATTTACGGACAAAGCTCCTGTTCCGATCATCAATAATGATGAAGAATCCTCTCTAGATAAAAAAGATGATGCCAATGCAGATGCCGCTGCAGTTCTTTTAGTAGTTAAGCTTTTGGCTTCTAAGATTGCTTTTATGCCTCCTTTTGTAGCATCCAAATAAATATAAGTTCCTTGAATAGAAGGCAAGTCAAACTGTCCGTTTTCAGGACTTACCGTAACTATTTTCACTCCAGCTTCTTTACTCGGATTCCATGCCGGCATTAATAACAATGTAGAATCTTCTCCTATATCCGGATTAGGAAAATCATGATGATGACGCATAGGAACTTGCATTGTATTTTCTTTAAAAGCAGCACGAATTGTTTTAATTAATTCATTAAAATCTGTGCTTTTTTCTATTGTTTCAGAATTGATATAGGGTATTTCCATAGACGATATATTCAGAATAATATTTAAAATTAAGCTATTTCATTTTTTTTATATGATTTTATCTCAATGTTGTATTAATAATATAAGCTTGTGTTAAAATCGTATCACCACTATAATAGCATTTGATTGTAATTTTATAAAAAAATTAAAGTCAGCTTATAATGAAAAAATTAATACCCCCTTTTATTATCCTCTTTTTGGTAATAACTTCTTGTAAAACTGTCCCAACAACAGTAATAACAAGTCCTAAAACTTTTATTGAAAAAATACAAGCAGTTTTTCCTAAAGCAGAAATTTCTGAAACAAAAAACTTTGAAGGTTTTAAAGCCACCTATCAACTAATTTTAGATGAACCTTTGGATCATTTTGATTTGTCTAAAGGAACGTTTAAACATTATGTGTATTTGTCACATAACGGATTCAATTTACCTACATTAATAGAAACAGAAGGTTATCAAGCTTATCCTGGAACTAAAGAAATGAGTACAATTTTGAAAGGAAACCAAGTACTTGTTGAATACCGATTTTATGGAAAATCAAGACCAGAACCAACCCCTTGGGAATACTTAAAAAATGACCAAGCAATAGAAGATTACCATAATATTGTAACCAAACTAAAAACACTATACATAGGGAAATGGATTAGTTCAGGAATTAGTAAAGGAGGAGAAACAACTTTAATTTACAAATCAAAATACCCTAATGATGTAGATGTTGCAGTACCCTATGTAGCTCCATTAATAAACACTCAAGAAGACCCAAGAACAACACAACATATAAACAGTGTAGGTTCTCCAGAGTGTAGAGCTAAAGTAACTCGTTTTCAACGTTTGCTATTAGAGAATAAAACGGCTATTCAAAAAGAAATACAAAACTATGCAGCAGAAAAAAATAGGTCCTTTACAAAAGTTTCTGTTGAAGAGGCTTTAGAATATGCTGCATTGGAATTTTCTTTTTCTTTTTGGCAATGGGGAGGAGATTGTAATACCATTCCAGATGAGAATGCAAGTCCAAAAGAATTGTTTGATTATATGAACGGAATTGTAGGGATTAGTTTTTATGATGATGCTACATTTCACAGATTATTACCTTCTTATTACCAACATATGATTGAATTAGGATATTACGGATTCGATTTTACTCCAGTAGCTGATTTATTAAACATTGTAAAAAGTACGTCAAATAACCGTTTTGCTCCTAAAAACACCGACTTAACTTATGACCCTAATTACATCAAACAAGTACGTGATTATGTAGAAAATAAAGGGGATCATATTTTATATATTTATGGGGGCTATGATACTTGGGGGGCTTGTGCGCCAACACCAAAAAAATCTGTTGATGCCTTAAAGATGGTATTAAAAGGAGGTTCTCATAGTACTAGAATAAAGCATTTCCCTACTGAAGATCAGGAAAGAATATACTTAAAGCTTCAAGAGTGGTTAGGAAAAACAGTTAAGATAAATAAATTGTAGGTGATTATTATATGTAAATTATTATATAATAATTTACATAGTCATTTTTGTAAAGCCATTGATAGTTCGTCGGAATAGATCAATGCAAACTAATTCGATTTATTTTCCGCCATATTTTTCCGTAATTTCGCTAATTAGTTTTAACCTATTGCTTCCTAATTATGCTAAAAGCAGATTTATCCAAAATTGACCCGAAAGAAAACATCATTATTAAAGGCGCAAAACTGCATAACCTTAAAAATATTGATGTAGTTATTCCTAGAAACAAACTAGTTGTGATTACTGGCTTATCCGGTTCTGGAAAATCATCTTTAGCATTTGATACTTTATATGCAGAAGGACAACGACGTTATGTAGAAAGTTTATCATCGTATGCAAGACAGTTTTTAGGGAGACTAAACAAACCAAAAGTTGACTATATAAAGGGTATTGCTCCAGCAATTGCAATAGAACAAAAAGTAAACTCTACTAACCCAAGGAGTACTGTTGGGACGACAACTGAAATTTACGATTACTTAAAACTTTTGTTTGCGCGTATTGGTAAAACCTACTCACCTACTTCAGGTAATAGAGTCAAAAAACATACGGTTAGCGACGTTATCAATTACTTAAAAACACTTGAAGATAATAATAAACTATTACTATTAGCGCCTATTGAAGCTGAAGAATCAAGAACACTTGAGCAAAAAGTAAAAATATTACAACAACAAGGTTTTGCTAGAATAAAAGTAAATAATAACGTTATTAGAATTGAAGAATTTAAAGACTCTAAAACCATCACTAACATACATTTAGTAGTTGATAGGGTTATTTTAAAACAAGAAGACGAAGATTTTTACAATCGTTTAGCAGATGCCATTCAAGTTGCTTTTTATGAAGGCAAAGGAAATAGCATCATCGAAAATATTACCACAGATACGGCAACTTCTTTTAGTAATAAATTTGAATTAGATGGCCTTACATTTTTAGAACCGAACACACATTTGTTCAGTTTTAACAATCCTTATGGGGCATGTCCAACCTGTGAAGGTTATGGTGATGTAGTTGGTTTAGATGCCACCTTAGTTGTTCCTGACACCTCCCTTTCAATATTCGAAAATGCAATATTTGCATGGAGAGGTGAAACCTTAAGCTGGTACCGTGATCAATTAGTAAATAGTGCATATAAATTCGATTTTCCAATTCATAAGCCTTATTTTGAATTATCAGAAGAGCAAAAAGAATTATTGTGGACTGGAAATAAACATTTTACTGGTTTAACTGAGTTCTTCAAGGAATTAGAAGAGAAAAGTTATAAAATTCAAAACAGAGTTTTACTATCTCGCTATAGAGGAAAAACAAAATGTAGTACGTGTTCCGGGAAACGATTACGCCCAGAAACAAATTATATAAAAGTAAATAATGTTTCAATATCAGACCTTGTTGAAAAATCGATAAAAGATTTAATTCCGTTTTTCAATACACTTGAATTAGACGAACATGATGCTCAAATAGCAAAACGATTATTAACTGAAATCAATAACCGTTTAGGATTTCTTGCCAATGTTGGCTTAGATTACTTAACAATAAACCGAAAATCCAATTCACTTTCAGGTGGAGAAAGTCAGCGTATAAATTTAGCGACTTCTTTAGGAAGTAGTTTGGTAGGATCGATGTATATTTTAGATGAACCTAGTATTGGATTACATCCGAAAGACTCAGAAAAATTGATTACTGTTTTAAAGTCATTACGTGATTTAGGAAATACTGTTATTGTAGTTGAGCACGATGAAGATATTATGAAAGCTGCAGATCAAATTATTGATATAGGCCCAGAAGCTGGAACCTTTGGAGGAGAAGTAGTTGCTTCTGGAACATATCCTGAGTTATTGCAATCCGATTCCCTTACAGCAAAATATTTAAATGAAAACTTAAAAATTGAAGTTCCTAAAAAACGAAGGGTTTCAAAAAATAACATCTATATAAAAGGTGCCAGAGAGAATAACCTGAAAAACATTGACGTTACTTTCCCATTAGATTCGTTAACTGTGGTTACAGGAGTTTCTGGTAGTGGAAAAAGTACCCTAATTAAAAATATATTATACCCCGCCTTACATAAAGAATTAGGCGGCTATGGAATAAAACCTGGAGAGTTTACAAGTATCACAGGTAACTACAGCCATATAAAAAGTATTGAATTTGTTGATCAAAATCCAATTGGACGCTCATCAAGATCAAATCCGGTAACTTACATTAAAGCCTATGATGATATTAGAGCTTTATTTGCTAGTCAAAGTGTTTCTCAAATAAGAAACTATCAACCAAAGCATTTTTCATTTAATGTTGATGGAGGTAGATGCGAAGTTTGTAAAGGAGAAGGAGAAGTAACTATTGAAATGCAATTCATGGCTGACGTTCATTTAGAATGTGATGTCTGCAAAGGAAAACGTTTTAAGAAAGAAGTATTAGAAGCAACTTTTGACGGAAAATCAATACATGATATTTTAACTATGACTATTGATGATGCGTTGCACTTTTTTATAAACAACGAACAATCAAAAATAGCCAATAAACTACAGCCATTACAAGATGTTGGTTTGGGATATGTACAATTAGGACAATCCTCTTCTACCCTATCTGGTGGAGAAGCACAACGTATCAAACTAGCTTCCTTTTTAGTGAAAGGAAAAACAAAAGATAAAGTATTGTTTATTTTTGATGAACCTACTACAGGGTTACATTTTCATGATATTCAAAAATTATTAACTTCATTTAATGCCTTACTAGATAAAGGCCATTCTATTATTGTGATTGAACACAACTTAGAACTAATAAAATGTGCCGACTACATTATTGATCTTGGTCCTAAGGGAG
>Ga0105354_1002256_pt1 | contig 11550 bp, 8 predicted proteins | sample GOMGulsemesocosm_FD_83658 | JGI IMG/M metagenome (GOLD analysis project Ga0105354, IMG submission 83658) | Methane-oxidizing microbial communities from mesocosms in the Gulf of Mexico - GOM9B Gulf of Mexico | ecosystem: Environmental > Aquatic > Marine > Cold seeps | place: USA: Gulf of America...
CTATGCTAGTGTGGGGTTCCTCTTTGTAGGCTCCAATATCGCCTAGCTGGCATTTATAAAAAAACCAATCCAAGTGGCTGGTTTTACTCGTTCCCATGGTTCCAGGCTGTGAAAGAATTCTTGTTATAGTATGGTGATTGTTTGTTGCTTGGTTAATTGTTGCCATTATGAATAAAAGTTACCGTAAAACAGAGAATCGTGTACAGCTTTCCTTGTTTGTTGATCATCTTGATCAACATATTTCTGAAACTAATCCAGTTAGAGCAATCGATGCTTATATTGATACATTGGATTTCAACCAACTGGCTGTTGATGTTTATAAACCCACATCGTCTCTAAGGGGCCAGCCAGCATACAACCCAGCAGACTTACTACGCTTGTATTTATATGGTTACCTTAACGGCATTCGAAGTTCTCGAAAGCTAGAAAAAGAGTGCCGAAGAAATATTGAGCTTATGTGGCTAATTAAGCATCAACGCCCTAGTTATAAGACTATCGCTAACTTTAGAAAAGATCATCATAAGCTTCTGATTCAAGTAAACCGTGACTTTGTCTTACTCTGTAAGCAGCTTGATTTAGTTGGAGGTGAGCTGGTTGCAATTGACGGGAGTTTTTTTCATGGGAATGCAAGTAAGCAGAGCATTCTGTCGAAAAACCGATTAATACAACAACTAAAAGCAATTGAACAAAAAATCCAAAACTACCACGATATGTTGGATAGTTTAGACAGTGAAGAGGCCGAGACGGATAGTTTAGATAGCATCAAGTTAAATGAATTAACGAGTAAGCAAGCGAACCTTAATAAGATATTAGAGGAGTTGACCCAATCCGGTAACGGTCAATTATCACGGACAGACCCAGATGCTAGATTGTTATTTAAACGAGGGGCAAAAATAGCGGGTTATAATATCCAGACTGCCGTAGATGATCGTCATCACTTAATTATCGCGAGTGATGTCACCAATGATGGAAATGATCAAAAGCAGCTTTATCCTATGGCAAAGCTATCAAAAACAACGCTTGGTGTAGATAAATTAACCGTGCTTGCTGATGCTGGTTACTATGAAACAGCTAATTTACACGCTTGTTCTGAGAACCAAATTACACCTTATGTTCCTATACCTAATAAATCATCAAGCATCAAAAGCCAAGATCGATTTACCCGAGATTACTTCCAATATGATGCATCAAACAACCACTATATCTGCCCTGTAGGAAAGCGCCTTGTTCCATCTGGTTCGCTAACACTAAAGCATAATAAAAAGCGGCAGCTTTATATTAGTTACTCAAAAAGCTGTATAAATTGCCTTAAAAAAGAACAGTGTCTAGCAAAGGGCACAACTCGCCGGAAGCTGTATCGAAGCAAATACGAATCAGTTATTGATGCTCATAAGATAAGAATGGACCTTCAGGGTGAAGGAAAGATGAAACTGCGAGGAGGACTTGTAGAACACCCATTTGGTACATTGAAAATGAGGGCTGGGTGGCAACATTTTCTTGTAAGAGGCTTTAAAAAAGTAAAAGGAGAATGGTCATTAATGAATCTTGCCTACAACTTTACACGAGTACTGAATATTCTAGGAATAAAGGGCTTTAAAGCCTACTGCCATTAGAAATATGCTCTCTGAAGCTTACAGAAATGTCAAAAAACACCTCTAAAGTTGATTACTCCCTAAAATACGCATATCAGATGTTTGCATCTCAAAAACACTCAGAGTGCGAAAAATCATTTTAATTTATACTTTCACAGCCTGTTTGCGTGGGAATGCGTGATCTTTAACGCCTCCAGCTCAAATACGCTGGGAAAAGTTTAGATTCCACCCCCCAAACGCTCATCACAAAGTCTTCTTATGTGACGCTGATTAACGACTAAAATTAACTGATCGTTATTTATCCTAATACGACATGAATGTCGCTTTATTGATTAAAAATGTCGCATTAGTTTTAAAAAACACAGGTTAATACACGTAGTCTGGTTGTCACTGAACGAGCTTCAGTACTAAAACGTTACCACAAGTTAAACGCTAGTCATTCTGAGGAAGAGCATGGAAATTATTGATTTTCTATTTCAAAACCATGAACTGTTGCTTAAGTTAACAATTGAGCACATTTCGCTGGTTGCCGTAGCTGTAGGACTAGCAACCCTGACAGGCGTACCCATAGGTATTGCCATCACCCAAAATGAAAAAATGGCAAGTGTAGTGCTCTACACCGCCTCTATCATTATCACTATCCCCTCCATCGCCTTGTTTGGTTTGATGATTCCCATTCTGTCTGTGATTGGACATGGCATAGGGTATTTACCGGCCGTCATTGCGGTACTGCTCTACTCTCAACTGCCCATCATTCGTAACACCTATACGGCGATCAACAATGTCGACCCCGCGTTAAGAGAAGCCGCCCGTGGCATAGGCATGAGCTCTATGCAACGCTTGAGAATGGTTGAAATACCCTTAGCCATTCCCGTCATCATGGCCGGTATTCGTATTGCCGTGGTGATGAACATAGGCGTGATGGCGATCGCCTCTTATATCGGTGCAGGCGGTCTGGGTGTACTCATTAGCCGGGGCATCTCTCAAAGTGATCCAAGACAGCTCATTGCAGGGGCAATTGCGGTCAGTATTCTCGCCATTATTGCGGACTATTCACTCATGTATTTACAGAAAAAGCTGACACCAAGAAAAAGTGCCCAGCCGTAAACCCGCTTCCCATCGATTATTGAGATTAAATAAAATGATAAAAATAGATAATTTAACCAAAATATTTGAGACGCCAAACGGTCCCGTCACTGCGGCTAACAATATTCAAATGGAAGTACCTGAAGGTGAAATTTGCGTCCTGTTAGGACCATCAGGTTGCGGTAAAACCACCACCTTAAAAATGATTAACCGCATTGTACCGCCAACGTCTGGCAAGGTATTTATAAATGGCGAAGACACCTCGGGTTTAGACACTGTGAGCTTACGTCGTAATATTGGTTATGTGATTCAGCAAATTGGTCTCTTCCCCAATATGACCATAGAGGAAAACATCACCATAGTACCCAAATTATTAGGTTGGGAAACAAGCCGCTATCAAAAACGCGCGCTTGAATTGATGGACATGGTCGCCCTTGATCCTTCTGTCTTTCTAAAACGCTACCCAAGAGAGTTATCCGGCGGGCAACAACAACGTATTGGTGTGGCCCGAGCTCTGGCTGCTGATCCACCAGTCATGTTGATGGATGAGCCTTTTGGCGCGATTGATCCGATTAACCGCGAAGTCATTCAAGATGAGTTTTTGAAGATGCAAAAAGTCTTGAAGAAAACCATCATGTTTGTCAGCCACGATATCGATGAAGCGGTCAAAATGTCCAACCGAATTGCCATATTCAGGGACGGAGAACTGGTTCAATACGATACGCCAGATGATATTTTGGCTCACCCTAAAGACGATTTTGTGAAGAACTTTGTAGGCGACGACAGAGCCCTTAAACGCCTGCGTTTAGTCAATGTTGAACAAGTCATGGAAGCGCCTATCCATGTGTCCCAAGCCGATAGTTTGAGTGATGCCTTTGCCAGAATGGAAGCCTGTGGTTATTACCACGCCATCACCCTAGTAAATAAGACCAAACAACCCATAGGCTTTGTGACGAAAGAAGCAACTCAGACCAGGCAAGGCCAATGTGGCGAGCATTATATTGGGCTCAAATCTATCGCCAGTATTGATGATGATTTAAGAAAGGTTGCCTCTAAAATGTTTACCCACGACATCACCTGGATGCCTTGTGTCGATAAGGAAGGTCGAATGGTAGGGCAAATCACTCAAAGAGGCATCACCCATTACCTTGGTGCCACCTATCGTCGTGATGGTTTTAAAGCAAAATCCGATGATACATCTGAATTTGCCACTGCAATTAAAGCCTAGGGGTCCCTCATATGAAACAGCTAGCAATGAAGCAATTATCAACTAAACAATTACCACTCAAACGATACAGTTACTTTTTCGGAATCTTAATTGCGTTTTGGTTGGGTTCCGTTTTTGAAGCTAACGCGGTATTCGAAGCTTTGTGGGAATACCAAGAAGATGTGGTTTACCTCATTGGTCAACATGTGGAAATGGTACTTATTTCAGGGGTAATTGCCATCATGCTTGCGATCCCTATCGGTATTATTTTAAGCCGACCTCGTTTTGCTAAAGTCGCTGAGACTGCCATGCAGCTACTAAATATTGGCACCACGATTCCGACCCTAGCGATTCTGGCTCTCGCCATGAGTTTTCTGGGTATAGGCACCTTACCTGCTATTTTCGGCCTGTGTATCGCCTCATTATTACCCATAGTACGTAATACCTATATTGGCCTAAATGAAGTACCTGCACATCTAAAAGAAGCGGCGGCTGGCATAGGTATGACCGCCAGCCAAATGTTGATCAAGGTAGAAATACCCAATGCGCTTTTCGTAATTTTTGCCGGTATTCGTACCGCTCTTGCGATCAATGTCGGCACCGCACCTCTGGCCTTTTTAATTGGCGGCGGCGGCCTAGGTGAATTGATATTTACCGGTATCGATCTCGATGAACCCTTCATGATGTTAGCCGGTGCGATTCCCGTCGCCATGCTAGCCGTATTAGTGGATGTGTTAATTGCAGCCATTGCCTTTTTATTAGTCCCAAGAGGAGTAAACCCGTTACGTCGTTAGTCCATTGCTAATGGTCAATGAGCTTATTGCACCATCACTAAATATTTGAATATTAAAAAAACAAAAACAATTGAGGATATAGTCCATGTTGAAAATCGTTAAAAAACTCGCCCTAACATTCGCGCTACCCGTTTTAGCTGCGAGCTCAATCCATGCATCAGAGATTGTCATTGGTGGTAAAAATTTCACCGAGCAGCAACTGCTCACTGAGATCACTTCCCAATACCTTGAAATAAAAGGCTTTGATGTCGAAAAGCGTGCCGGCATGGGCAGTACTGTATTGCGTAAAGCACAGGAAAACGGACAGGTTGACCTTTACTGGGAATACACAGGCACCTCCTTGTTAAACTACAACAAGTATAAGGAAAAGCTCAATCCTTCTGAGGTTTATCAGAAGGTGAAAGAGCTGGATGCGAAAAAAGGCCTAGTTTGGTTAAATGCCTCTTCTGCCAATAACACCTATGCGTTAGCCATGCGTAAAGATGCCGCAGAAAAAGCGGGTATTCAAAGCTTGAGTGACCTTGCTGATGCGGTCAACAATGATGCGGGTTTACAACTTGCCGTCAATGCTGAATTTTATGCCCGTGATGATGGTTTCAAACCACTGCAAAAAGCTTACGGTTTTAAAATGAAGCGTAAAGATATTAAACGTATGGATTCAGGTTTGACCTACACAGCGCTAAAAGAAGAGCAAGTTGATATCGCTCTGGTTTTTGCCACAGATGGTCGTATTCAGGCGTTTAACTTTGTCACCCTAGCGGATGATAAAAACTACTTCCCTAACTATGCTTTAACCCCAGTTATTCGTGCGGATACGCTTGCTGCTAACCCTGCGTTAGAAGGCTTGTTAAATAAACTTTCAGCCATGATAGACGACAATATAATGCGTGATTTAAACGCCCGTGTTGATGTGTTACATATGCCCATTGAGAAAACAGCTAAAGAGTTTTTAGCCGGTGTTGGTATCCAATAGAAGAATCTATTTGATAAGAAAACCTTCGACATTAGGTACTGCCTACCTAATGTCGAAAGTCTCAATAAAGTAAGTCAAATGCTCGCTAACCTTCTTGTTTGAAAAGCATTTACGGAGCTCTTTTTATGACGCATATCCTTATTATCGAAGGCAATACTCCTGAACTATTAACAAAGATTGCCCGCCAAGGTCAATCCAGCGATTCAGAGTCTTATCAGACCGCTTTATATGCTTGTCAGTCTTTATTAAATAAAGACCAGAGCAACACATTATCGATCGAGATAGTTCAACCATACTGCAACGACTTCGATTTAAAAAAACTGTCATTAGAGCAGGTCGATGGCGTAGTTTTTACCGGCTCTAGCGTGAATTGGTCCGTCGATGCCCCTGAAGCAAAACCCCTCAGAGATACTATGGCAAAAGTATTTGCGAACTGTATTCCTACCCTAGGTTCCTGCAATGGCATGCAAATGGCCGCGGTTATGTTAGGTGGAAAGGTGGCCAGTTCACCCAATGGTAGAGAGCTTGGCATGGCACTCAATATTCGTTTGACACAAGAAGGCTCTAAGCACCTTATTCACCAAGGCAGAGAAGATGATTATGCCTGCAGCTGTGTACATAGAGATGAAGTCTCCTTGCTTCCTCCCGGCGCAATACTTACCGCAACAAATAATCATTCCCCGGTACAAGCTTTTATTTATGAAAAAGATGGCATCCAGTTTTGGGGAATGCAATATCACCCCGAATTAACACCGGGTCGCATTGCAGAATTGGTCGCCGAAGATGGCTTATTTAGCAGTGAAGCTGAACTGGCCAACAACTTAAAAGCCGTCGATAAAAACCCCAATAGTGAGTCCGTAAAACACCTCGGAATTAAAAGCTCAGACCTTGATCCCAAGATGAGAATGCGAGAGCTCACTAACTGGTTAGACATGATTCAAACATCAGCTAAATAATTGCGTCTGACAAGATCACTAAATACACAAACCAAGATTTAAAGTGCATACCTATGGAACATATTAATCGCTTCATCCATCAACTAAGATTCGAAGACTTACCCCAACAGGTTGTTAAACAAGCCACTGATTGCTTGATTGATTTATTAGGCGTGGCGGCAGCGGGGCACGACACCAAGCTGGCTAAGATAATGGAACACTTTGTCAGTGATCAAATGGCGGGGCAAATCCCCTTACTCTTTTCTAATAAAACAGCCAGCTTGAGCGGTGCCAGCTTATTTGGTGCTAGCTTGATTGATAGTATCGATGCCCATGATGGCCAGGTACTCACCAAAGGCCATGTTGGTGTGGCTATCTTACCGCCTCTTTTGGCTGTCATCTCAGATCAATTAACTGAGGGTAAAACACTCACAGGCAAAGAGCTAATCACCTGTCTAGTAATAGGGTATGAAGTGGCCACTCGCGCCGGTATTGCCTTGCATGCCACCGCCTTGGATTATCATACTTCGGGGGCTTGGAACAGTTTAGGCGTGGCTGCTGTGACGGCTCGATTACATAAACTTGATGCTCAAAAAACACGTGAAGCCCTGGGTATAGCAGAGTTTCATGGACCAAGAAGTCAGATGATGCGATGTATCGATTATCCCACCATGGTCAAAGACGGTTCCGGTTGGGGGGCCTTAGCTGGCATCAGTAGCAGCCTGTTAGCACAAGCTGGTTTTACTGGCGCGCCCGGCATCACAATGGACGCAAAGACCTTATCGAATAGCCCAGAACAAAGCCAAATCATCGAAGAAATCTGGCAAGACTTGGGACAACGTTGGTATATACAAGAGCAGTATTTAAAGGCTTATCCTGTGTGCCGTTGGGCCCAACCTGCGGTCGAAGCTGTGCGTGAAATACAAGCAAACCATAGATTAGATTATGCCCAAATAAAGACCATTGAGATTGTCTCTTTTCATCAGGCGAAACGTTTGCACGTGACAAGACCCAGCACCACAGAGCAAGCGCAATATAGCCTACCTTTCTCAGTGGCGTCTGCACTCATAGATAACGAAGTTAGCCCAGAATCGATTGCAGAAAATGCTGAAGGACTATTCAATCCAGACAGGATTGCCTTGAGTGACAAGGTGAGTATCAGTGAAAGTGATCAATACAATGGCGTCTTTCCAGCAGAGCGCTGGGCCCATGCCATTATCACCCTAAACAATGGTCAAGTTTTTCAGTCATCAGGCTGTATTGCCAAGGGCAACCCTGAAAATCCGCTCACGAATCAAGAAATCAAAGACAAGTTCTTTAGACTCTCACAAAAGCAGCTTAAACCAGAGCAGCAAGTCGCCTTATTTGACATGAGCGGCAATATGGCACAACTAGACACTAAACAGTTAGCGCAATTTATAACGCTGCTAATTGTCACTTAACAAAAAATGATGGTCCCTATTTTAACCCAAAACAGGGACCATCGATAACGTCAAATCACACCCTCTATTCTCCTTTTTCGAGCTGAATCATGATTCCTTCTTTGTCTGCTATCACGCCTATTCAATCTCAATACCTTGCTTTCATTGAACGCCTAAGGGCGGATGGGTTCAGCGGTGATACCAACCCTGATTATGCTAACCGCGTCGTTTTATCCACTGACAACTCCATTTACCAAGTCTTACCACAAGGGGTGATTTACCCTAAATCTGTGGCAGATATTCAGTTATTGCTACGTCTCGCCCATGAAGATGAGTTTCATCATATCGTTTTGAGTCCAAGGGGTGGCGGTACGGGCACCAACGGCCAGTCTTTGACGGACGGTTTGATTGTTGATCTCTCCAAACACATGAATCAGGTATTAGAAATAAACGCGGAAGAAGGCTGGGCGCGAGTACAAACTGGCGTGGTCAAAGACCAACTTAATGCCGCGGTAAAAGAGCAGGGGTTGTTCTTTGCACCCGAACTTTCCACCAGCAACCGCGCCACCATTGGCGGCATGATCAATACCGATGCCAGTGGCCAAGGGTCTGTCATGTACGGTAAAACCCGTGACCATGTACTTTCACTCGATACCGTTTTATTAGATGGCACGCTCATTCAATCCGGCCCTATCTCTGATGAACAGCTAACAAAAGAAAAGCAGCGTGACGATTATGCGGGCCATATTCACCGCGTGGTGGACGATGCCTTTAATCACAATAAAGAGAAGATTAAAGACATATTCCCTGAATTAAATCGTTGTCTGACAGGTTACGATCTGGCTCATATTCGCACAGATGACAATGCATTCAACTTAAACTCGGTACTCTGTGGCTCAGAAGGCACCTTGGGTTTTATTGTCGAAGCCAAGGTTAATCTGCTTAAAATCCCAACGTTCGCCACCTTGGTCAATATTCGTTATACCAGTTTTGAAGGCTCGTTACGTCACGCCAAAACAGTATTAAACGCAGCGCCCACCTCAATCGAAACCGTTGACTCCCGTGTTCTTGGCCTCGCCAAAAAAGACATTATTTGGCATTCGGTGGCTGAGTTCTTTCCTAATGAAACAGGCGCGAATGAAGGCAAGGAACTACAAGGGGTTAATCTGGTTGAGTACACAGGCAATGATCAAACAGAAGTGGATGCTAGAATAAAGGGTTTAACGGATTTATTAGATGCAGCCCTCACTGAACCCGATAGCAAGATATTGGGTTACACCTTGGCCCAAGGGCATGGGAATGTGAAAAAAATCTGGGCCATGCGTAAAAAATCTGTGGGGCTTTTGGGCAATGCCAAAGGCGAAGGCCGCCCTATTCCTTTTGTCGAAGACACCGCCGTGCCACCTGAAAATCTGGCCGATTTTATTATGGAATTTCGCGCTGTTCTGGATGCTCACAGTTTAAGTTACGGCATGTTTGGTCATGTGGATGCAGGTGTACTGCACGTACGCCCTGCCATCGATATGAAAGATGAAAAAAACGAAGCCCTCATTCGAGACATTACCGACAAAGTGGTGGCACTGACTAAAAAATATGATGGTCTTTTATGGGGTGAACACGGCAAAGGGGTGCGCTCTGAATATGCCACCGAATTTTTTGGTGAGCTCTACCCTGTGATCCAGCAAGTTAAAGGCGCGTTTGATCCACACAATCAGTTGAACCCTGGCAAGATCGCCACCCCTTATCAGTTAAGTTTTGAATTAGGTGTAGAGCTTCTCAAGATAGATGAAGTACCTATGCGTGGTCAGTTTGATCGTCAAATCCCGTTAGTGAATCGTGATCAATTCCAAGCGGGTATGTACTGTAACGGCAATGGGGCTTGTTATAATTTTGATCCTAACGATGCCATGTGTCCTTCATACAAGGGCACCCGCGAACGTATTCATTCGCCTAAAGGCCGTGCGTCCTTGATGCGAGAATGGTTACGCGGGTTGAGCGAGAAAGGGGTCGATACTCAAGCGGTGAGCGACAAGATTAAACAGACGAACTTCCTCGCTAATGTCATCCCGCGCCTTAATAACACCTTGAAAAAACGCCGTGGTGAGTACGATTTCTCCAACGAAGTGCATGAATCCATGATGGGTTGTCTTGCCTGTAAATCCTGCGTCGGCCAATGCCCAATCAAGGTCGATGTGCCTGAGTTTCGCGCTCAATTTTTAGAGATCTATTACTCACGCTATTTACGTCCGATAAAAGACTATGTAGTGGGCTCAACCGAATACATAATGCCGACCCTAGCCAAGTTCCCACAGCCTTATAATTGGCTGGTTGAAAAAAGTTGGGTGAATCGTTTTAGCGCAAACTATTTGGGTATCACAGATAGCCCTTCCCTGTCTAAACTCAATATCAAAAAAGAAATGAAAAAGCGGGGTATTCAGTTTGCCACACCAATGGCATTGGATGCATTGTCTGCAAATAAGAGCACCCCAAAGGAGAAAGGTAAGGCCGTCATCATAGTGCAAGATGCTTTTACCAGTTATTTTGAAACCCAACTGGTACTGGATACCATGGCGCTACTGACACACTTAGGCTTTCAAGCCTTCTTAGCACCCTACAAACCGAACGGCAAACCCTTACATGTGCATGGTTTTTTTAAGGCGTTTGAAAAAGCAGCGAACAAGAACTTGGACATGCTAGATGAGCTAGCCGCTTATAAGATCCCCTTTGTGGGTGTCGACCCCTCCATGACCTTAAGTTTTCGCTCAGAATACCCTAAAGTTGTGGGCGACAAACGAGACGTGCCCAGGGTTCACCTATTACAAGAATGGTTAGTGACTCAGACCGATCAGCTCTCTTCTTTTATGTCAGATAAGCCGTTTTCTGATACTAATGACACCTATCATTTACTGGCTCACTGTACCGAAAAAACCAATGCCCCTGCCTCTATCCAAGATTGGGTCCAGGTATTCTCATTGGTGGGATTAAGCTTAAAGGTCGAGAATGTCGGCTGTTGCGGCATGGCCGGCACCTATGGTCACGAAACGCAAAACCTACAAACCTCAAAAGACATTTATGACTTGTCTTGGAAAGAAAAAATCAATGATGAAGCACTCAAGAATCGCCTCGTCGCCACAGGTTATTCTTGTCGTAGTCAGGTAAAACGTTTTGATCAAAAGCAGATTCCACACCCGATTCAGGTGCTTCTAAAACAGCTTAATCGTAGCAGCCAAGGTTAAGGAACCTACGAATAAGTCCTCCCGCCTCAGCGTGTGGATAAAAGCACTAAGATTTAGGGAGAGGTGCGCAACTTAATAGTCATTCTATTGATCAGTGCCTCAACATAAAGATAGGGCTTTTAGGCCACGCCCTACGGGTCTTACAGAAAAAGTGTCACCCTGTGTTGTCCCTTCTCGCAAGGTGTCTACATTACATCAAAGAGACGCCTTGTTTGACAATTTTTCTGATAAGACTGAGAACAGGTGACTTAATCGCAGGCTCCCTAAATAATGTGACCGAATAAAAACATAAACAACGACAAATAG
>Ga0105354_1002258_pt1 | contig 11541 bp, 12 predicted proteins | sample GOMGulsemesocosm_FD_83658 | JGI IMG/M metagenome (GOLD analysis project Ga0105354, IMG submission 83658) | Methane-oxidizing microbial communities from mesocosms in the Gulf of Mexico - GOM9B Gulf of Mexico | ecosystem: Environmental > Aquatic > Marine > Cold seeps | place: USA: Gulf of America...
TACAGAGGCTGGAATTGGTTATGGATAAGGTCTATCTCAACGGGGAATATATTAGCGCTGATCAAGCTAAGGTTTCTGTGTTTGATCGAGGCTTCTTGTTTGCCGACAGTGTCTATGAAGTCATCCCTTACTATCACGGGAAGAGCTTTCAGATGGATTTGCATCTGCAGCGCCTGCAACAGAGTTTGAGCGCGCTTAACATTATAGCTGAACACGACTGGGAGCAAGTTACCGATCAGCTGGTGGTCCTTAATGGTGCGGGTAACTTGTCGGTTTATCTGCAAGTCACCCGAGGGGCTGGCGATAAACGCACTCACTCTATAGATACCGATATGCGGCCAACAGTTTTTGCCTGCACTAATCCCATTGAAAACAGTTACAGTGCCCCCGTTGACTCAGTCGCCGGCATTAAAGTGATCGTCTGTGAAGATTTGCGTTGGCACCGCTGCGATATTAAATCCAATAGTTTGCTGCCAAATATATTGGTGATGGAACAGGCACGTTTACAGGGTGCTCAAGAAGCGTTGTTACAACGCAATGATACTCTATTAGAAGGTGCCAGTTCTAACCTGCTGATAGTCGAAGGTGCAACACTAATAGCTCCCATCAGTGAGCATGCCATACTGGCCGGTACTACCAGCAGCTTAGTGCGCCAGTTAGCTGTAGAAAACGGTATTCAATATCTACAGCAAAGCATTAGTTATAGGCGCTTGTTGGCAGCAGATGAAGTGTGGATAAGTAGCTCTACCCGTGGCTTATTGCCGGTATTGAAAATTGATCAGCATGTACTGGGCTCTGGTGCTAAAGGAGCTATGTGGCGTCGTATGTATCAGTTACTGGCAGCACAACAGCGGATGCTCTTCGAGAGCTGACCTCTATACAAAAGTGTTGTCTGCTACGCAGGCATCGCCCAGTCTTGTAAGCTTGCCAGGATATGCTGTAAATTGCTGTTTCATAGCTGTAATTACAATAAGTGAATCTCTGCTTGAGAGCGTGTATAATGCACAACACTTCAGTTTACAAAAAATGATATAGCAATGAATAAAGTAGCATCGGTTAAAAACTCCAAAGATCCACAGCCTCCTAAAATAGAATTCCCCTGTGCAGATTATCCCATCAAAGTCATCGGCCACAACACCAGTGAATTTAAGGACTATGTACTGCAAGTGATGGCTAAATACGATCAGCACTTAGACTTGAAAAGAGTCACACATCAAGACTCTAAAAACGGTAAGTTTCGCTCCGTGCGCATGTATATGACAGCCCAAAGCGAACAACAACTTATTGATTTAAATGCAGAGTTTAAAGCCTCTGGTAAAGTGGTTACCGTATTGTAAATGACTGCTAACAGTAAATTAATTGTCCGCCGTCTGGGGTTACAGCCCTACCAGCCAACCTGGCGGAAAATGCAGCAATTAACCAACGACAGAGATAGAGACAGCAGCGATGAGATTTGGCTGCTAGAGCACCAGAGTGTATTTACCCAAGGTCAGGCGGGGAAAGCTGAGCACCTGCTAAACCCCGGAGATATTCCAGTGGTACAAGTCGATCGCGGCGGTCAGGTCACCTATCATGGGCCGGGCCAGCTGATCATGTATTTACTGTTGGATTTGCGCCGCAACAAGTTGGGCGTCAGGGAAGTGGTCACACTGATGGAGCAGGGGATCATAGATTTGCTGCAACACTATGGTGTCAATGCCTATGCTAAAAGTGACGCCCCGGGTGTGTATGTGGATCAGAGTAAGATAGCCTCTCTGGGGTTAAGGGTTAGAAGGGGTTGTAGTTTCCATGGCTTGGCACTTAATTTAAATGTCGATACTGAGCCTTTTTTGCGTATTAACCCCTGTGGTTATGCGGGTATGCAAATGAGTAACTTGAGTGACTATGTCAGCAATTTGGACAATCGACAAGCGGCGTCCTTGCTGGCTGATTACATGATAGAGAAAATTGGTTACGAAGATATTAGTTACACTACAGAATTTAATTGAGTGATCTTATGATAGAAATAAAAGACCTTACTAATCAGCGGACCCGGCCAAAAGGCAAGCGCCTCGACCAGGGAGTGAAATTGCGTGGTGCCGATAAAATGGCGCGTATTCCAATCAGAATCCTGCCGACAGAAAAGGCTGATATGCTGAAGAAGCCACCTTGGTTAAGAGTGCGTATGGGGAGTAACGCTGAAGTCAAAAGAATTAAGGCCAAGCTGCGCGAGCACAATCTATCTTCTGTCTGCGAAGAGGCGAGTTGCCCGAACATCGGTGAGTGTTTTAGTAAAGGCACTGCGACTTTTATGATTATGGGCGATATTTGTACCAGGCGCTGCCCTTTTTGCGATGTGGCGCACGGCAGACCCAATCCACTGAATGAAAATGAACCCCGTGAATTGGCGGAAGCTATCACTGAGATGGGGCTGAAATATGTGGTTATTACTTCTGTAGATCGCGATGACTTGCGCGATGGCGGTGCTCAGCATATAGCCAATTGCATTATTGAGACCCGTAAACGCTCTAAGACTTTGCAGATAGAGACCTTAGTGCCAGATTTTCGCGGCCGCATGGATATCGCTATTGAGCTGCTGTCAAAGTACCCTCCCGATGTGTTTAACCACAACATGGAGACAGTGGAGCGCTTATTTAAAAAGGTTAATCCAGGTTCGAGCTATAAGGGGTCGCTGGAATTATTACGCCGCTACAAAGAAGCCATGCCGAATATACGTACTAAATCGGGAATCATTGTAGGCGTTGGTGAGACCAATGAAGAAATTATCCAAGTGCTTAAAGATTTACGGGCGCACAATGTAAATATGGTTACATTGGGGCAATATCTACAGCCGAGCAGAGATCATTTGCCTGTTGATAGGTTTGTTACTCCCGCTGAGTTCGATGAATTCGCACGTGTTGCCAAAGAGTTGGGTTTTGATCATGTTGCCAGTGGGCCTTTAGTGCGCTCGTCTTACCATGCAGATTTGCAGGCTTCAGGAGTATCGATCGGCTGAATTTGTTGCTAACCCAGCTCTGCTAAGAGCTGGGATTGAGGCCAGTCAAATAGCCAGCTGAATTACGAGCGTTGTAGTTGGCTCATCTCTATAGCGATCTGCGCACCGAGTGCAGCGTTGTTATAAACGAGCTCGATATTGGCCTGTAAACTTTTTCCTGCAGTGACTTCTGCGATACGTGCCAGTAAAAATGGGGTGCTTTGTTTACCAAACACTCCCTGTTGTTGCATATCAATCAGCGCTTGATCGATGGTCTTGCCGATCACAGCGGCGTCCATCGAATGCTGGAGTGGAATAGCGTTAGTAACCACAACCCCGCCCTCTAGGCCGAGCTGCCATTTAGTGATGATACTGTGCGCAATCTCTTTGGCGCTATCAAGCTTATAGTCGATCTTAAAACCACTTTCTCTGGTATAGAATGCTGGCATTTGATCGCTTTGAAAGCCTATCGTAGGCACTCCGTGTGTCTCCAGGTATTCAAGGGTCAGACCTATGTCTAAAATTGATTTCACTCCGGCGCAGACAACCGCCACTGAGGTCTTAGCCAGCTCCTGTAGATCGGCCGAGATATCCATAGTGGTTTCTGCATTGCGGTGTACTCCGCCAATACCGCCGGTGGCAAATACCTTGATGCCGGCCATCTGCGCCAAAATCATGGTCGAGGCCACGGTAGTCGCGCCGTCTTTTTTAGCGGCGACGATAAAGGGGATGTCTCGGCGGCTGGTTTTATTGACACTTTGTCCGGCTTTACCTAAGTATTCAATTTGTTGATGGCTTAAGCCAACCACTAGCTGGCCCTGTAAAATGGCGATGGTTGCCGGTATCGCGCCTTGGTCGCGAATGATACGCTCGACATTCAGAGCAGTTTCTACATTTTTAGGGTAGGGCATGCCGTGGGATATAATCGTTGATTCCAAAGCGACTACCGGCTTACCAGATGCTATTGCATCTCTAACTTCGTCACTGACCTGTAAGTGTTTCTCTAGTGCTAGCATGTTTTATCCTTGCCTTATTTGTATGTGCGGGCACTTTAGCCCAATGTCTGTTAAATTTTGCAGTATCAACACAGCTATGGCTGAGGCAAAAGGGTGCTTAAATACGTTTGCCTAAATTGTCTCTGAATAGCTATCGCTGGAGATTAAAATTTGCCTCGTTGAGAGATTTCTCAATCATTGCCACTGATAGTTCGGTATTGATGGTTGCTTTAGTTGCCAGGGCGTAGTTAGCTGCTGCAAGGGCGAAATAAGCGCTTTTTTCTATCTCTATGTCTAACAGTTGGCAGTGGCATAGAGCGGCCATCATGGCGTCTCCTGCGCCGTTGCTGTTGGTGATTTGCAGTGCCGGGAGTTTTACTAACTTCTGCTGTTGCCCGTTGGAGTAGAAGAGTCCCTGCTCACCTAAGCTAATATAGATACATTGCACCCCGCGGCTGTGAAACCAATCAGCGAGTTCGGGCAGTTGCTGAGGATGGCTTATTTTCATGCCTGAGATTTTTTCGGCCTCTAAAAGGTTAGGCTTCAAACTGTGCACAGATTGCAGAAATGGAGTGATTTTTTCTGCCTTGGCAACGGAGACTGTATCGACAAAAAATGTAGTTGCAGTGAGGTTAGAAAAAAGGAATTGCATCAACTGCACGCTAATATTGGTATCTAGTACTATCAGGCTCGCCTGCTTCAGCAGTGGTAGTTGCTTTTGCAATCGCTCTGGCGTTAATTGTTCTAGAATTTTCATGTCGGCTATCGCCAGTTGCATTTCTGCGTCGCTATCTAGGATCGATAGATAACAGGAGGTGCTCTGTCCCGCAATGCTAAGAACCTGGGAGGTGTCAACGCCTGCACTGTTGCTCAGCTCTACCAGTTGTCGACCGCGACTGTCATCTCCGACCGCAGCAATCAAATAACATTTATCGCCGAGTCTGGCTATATTCTCGGCTATATTCCTGGCGACTCCGCCGGGGCTGCTAGTAACAGTCCCCGGTGTAGAGCTATTGGCACTGATGCATGTATCTGGCTTGCCTAATATATCCATATTGGCGCCGCCAATCGCGACACAGAATTTTTTGGGAGCTACTACATAGCCACGACCTTCAATAATACCTTTAGATATCAAGTTGGTAATATGACTGGCGACGGCTGAGCGGCTGATGCCGATAATTTCTGCCAGTTGTGATTGCGAAATAAGTGGGTTACTTTTAATCGCATTAATTATCTGTTGTTCTCGCTTGGTCATAATCTGGACTTTTGTTAGTTTGTGGACGAAAGTCAATATTAGATCAGAAGCGCTCAGGGGGCAAGGTATAAATTCGCAAATCTGTGCATTGCTACGGAGAAAATAATGCTGCTTCTGAAGTGGCTAGCTACGCTTAGTCGTGATCAACAACTGCCTGAAAATTGTACAAAAAAGACTTCAAACAAGCCGGATTCAGTGTTTTTGTTGGATATTTGCACAATTTCCCTCAGAAAAACAAAATAAATTAACTTTTGTGAATTATTCTGTTGACTCCTGCTGACAAATCGATAAAATCTGCGCCCATCTTCTGGAGGGGTGGCTGAGTGGCCGAAAGCACTGGTCTTGAAAACCAGCGAGTCGAGAGGCTCCCAGGGTTCGAATCCCTGCCCCTCCGCCATTTACGTTTTACCAAGACGTAAATAGCATATGAAGATGATGTGATGTTCCTCGATAGCTCAGTTGGTAGAGCAGTAGACTGTTAATCTATTGGTCGTAGGTTCAAGTCCTACTCGAGGAGCCAGTATTCTGAAAAGGGCCGTTAGCTCAGTTGGTAGAGCAGTTGGCTTTTAACCAATTGGTCGTAGGTTCGAATCCTACACGGCCCACCAGTTTCAGAATAGTAAGATCAGGCGAGGGCCGTTAGCTCAGTTGGTAGAGCAGTTGGCTTTTAACCAATTGGTCGTAGGTTCGAATCCTACACGGCCCACCACTGCCTGCTAGTTTTTGTATTTTATTTCGAAAAAATTACTTAATTACTAATTGAGTAAGAAATTTGGTTGACAGTTAGCTGTAATTAGCTAAAATGTGCCTCCATCTTCGGAGGGGTGGCTGAGTGGCCGAAAGCACTGGTCTTGAAAACCAGCGAGTCGAGAGGCTCCCAGGGTTCGAATCCCTGCCCCTCCGCCATTAGCTGTAAGCAGTTAGTGGTTGGGAAGTTTTAAAATAGTAGTTCCTCGATAGCTCAGTTGGTAGAGCAGTAGACTGTTAATCTATTGGTCGTAGGTTCAAGTCCTACTCGAGGAGCCAGTTTTACTGGAAGGGCCGTTAGCTCAGTTGGTAGAGCAGTTGGCTTTTAACCAATTGGTCGTAGGTTCGAATCCTACACGGCCCACCACTTCCAGTGGAACTTGTGTTTCACCAAGGCAAATCTGCTCTGATCTCTCTTGTAAAAACAAATTCCCTATACTGAAGTCTAAATCATCTGCTGTTTTGTTTATGGTTGCTATCTGGCGATTTAGTTTTTGCTGTATTCAATAGCCATTACTTCAAAGTAACTCACTGAACCGTCCGGTTTGTGTAGTTCTATCTCATCGCCGAGTTGCTTTTTGAACAGCGCTTTTGCCAGCGGAGAATCCATGCTTACTAATACTCCAGAGCCATCTATTTCATCGGGTCCGATAATGCGGATTTTTCGTTGGCTATTATCTTCAGCTAGCAAGGTTACCCAGGCGCCAAACAAAATAACATTATTGTTTGCCGGGATTTGCTCTATAACGTTAATGTCTTCAAGGCGCTTGGCTAAAAAACGCACCCTTCGGTCGATTTCTCGCAGTAATCTTTTGCCTTCAGTGTACTCAGCGTTGTCTGACCGGTCTCCCTGAGCAGCGGCCTCACGCACTGCCTGTGTTACCATGGGTCGCTTTTCTTTCCATAAATAGCGTAGTTCGGCATTGAGTTTATCGAAGCCGTTCTTGGTAATGTATTTAGAGCTAGTCGGAGCTGGTGCGCGCCATCGTCCCATGTTGCTTGTCCTGTTGGTTGTGTTATCTGGCTAGTTTAATCAGCTGTGGCTAAAAAGGCAGTGTTAGTGGCACAAAGCGAATAAAATAGTTAAGTTTTATAAAGAGCCGCCGATATGCTTTAGACTAACTAAAATAACGCTATTTTGGCTAGCCGATGATTGGCGACTTAATTGTGAAGTGATGATGCAGACACAACAGATACAGCTTGAGCGAATAGATACTTACACTGCTAGCCTGCCTGGAGCGATTCAGGGAGCTAATGGTGCGCAGTTTGCTATGTTGCTGTCCCTCATTACTACCAATCAGGAAATGCCTCCCAGCTTTGCTCTGCCTGCTGCTGCCAAACAGCAATTAGAAGCTCCAGTAGTGCCAGTATACCCTTCAGAGGTAGAAGTAAATAAGCCGCAATTGGTAGAGCGGTTAAACGATTCTATTCACCAACTGCGTTTTGGTGATTTTGCCTTTGTAAATTCCTTTATTGAAACCATGGCAGAAACTCCTCGGCCCTATAAGGGAGCGGTAGATGAATTTGAGAAAGTAGCCCTGATGTCTTCGGGTAAGCTGATGTTAGATCACATTGGTGTGGCACGAGGCTCTGTGAACCTCGCGGCCTAGTTCGTTTTTGTTAGCCCTTCCAGTCGATTAATTGTTTTTCATTGTCTTCCACACGCCACCACTGTTCCCCGCTCTCATCATTTTCCTGGTTATCTTCCCAGCCGGCTTTAATGCAGCGAATTTGTGTTGCCATTTGCTCGGAGGCAAGTAGCGCGCAGTCCAAGTCTGTGTCCCAAGGTGTTGGGTTGCTTTTAAACCACAAACTGCTCCAAGCTTTACCCGAAACTTTCTGCTGCAGCGAAGCGCTTGTGTACTGATCACAAAACTCGAGTTCTAGCTCGCAGGATGTGGCAGTTTGAGTGAGAACTTGCACGCTATCACATACTTGCTCTAGCCATTGGATGACCTGTTCTGAGCTGCGGCTTTTGATGTATATCTCTAAATCTGGATGGCGAAGATCTGACATGAAAAAATTCCAATCTGCTCAACTGACTAGCCTTATAGGTCGCTAATGTGTTGAGATTTTGATAGTTGCTGGTGGTTGTGATAATTGTCCTAAGGATAGCAATTTAACTATTCATTGTCTGTATAGTCTGTAGCTAATCGTTCGTAAATATTATCAGCTAGAGGTTGTAAGTTGCCAATGCCGTGACTGTTAAACCTAAGCATCAGGGAGTTGTGCCCGCAAACCAAATGCCGGAACCATTCTTATGATCGGTAACATGCTTTCAATTTATATCTATTGAGCTTATTAATAGTGCAGTGGTTGGAGAATGTTATGCATCTTCACTGGCAATATAGTCGTCATACAAGCCTGAATCTAGCAGTAGCTATATAGGTAGCAAGTAAGTGGGGTTCTGTCGCATCTTCCCATGGCAAGTGCTAGAATTGCCGCTAATTTATATTTAAGGGACTGGATGATGAAAAAAGGTTTGTGGGTTGTTGCTATCGGGGCTGTAGTCGGAGCCGGTTACCTGGCGGGTGTGGCACTTACCGGGCAGCAAGTGGATGAGCAGTTTGCGCGCGAAGTTGCAGCGGCACAAGAGCATTATCGCGGTGTGGCAATGGTGTCCTCAAGCGCTAAATCGTCAACTTTTTCATCGGCTAATACTCTGACCATTGAATATTTAGATTTACCAGAATCGGTCGTTTCCTGGGCGGGCACTAACACTGTCAATTTAGATGTCAATTTCCAGCACGGCTTCCTGAGTAGTCAAAGTGTGATGCAGTTATCGCCCGGCAGCTTGTTGGATAAACTGAAGAGTTACCAGGTGAACGCTCAGATAACACCACTGGTTTTCAACAGTGAGTATCGTTTTGATCCTCTTGCCAGCGCAGTGATAATGAACGGTGTTCTGGCGATTGACGGCTTTGAAGTAACCGATAATGAGGCCGTTTATAAATTGGGGGCCACTAGCGGACCGGTTTCCCTAAGCTCTGATATGTACCAAATGGACTTAGTGACAGCTGCTAGTCAATTTAGCTCCGCTGATGTCAGCGTTGCTATCGGAGTAATGAGTTGGTCGCAGAAAGCTACAGCCATTAATGGGAATATATTGCAGGCTAAATCGGTACAGGATATGGCTGCATCTTTCAATGTCGAGCAGATCAAAGTAGATGCAAAAGGTGCAGCTGTCGATCTAGATGGTTTGTCTGTAAGCGTGCAGCAGAAATTAAAAGAAGATCGAGTTGTGTTGGCAATGCAATATGGAGCCGATAGTTTGGTTGTTGATAACGCTGTCGACAGTTTCCAGTTGGACCAGCCTGAGTTACAGCTGAGCTTTGACTTGGATTATGACTCCGTTATGGCGCTGGTAGAAAATTTGCAGCAGATGCAGCAAGCAAATGCAGGGCAGATAGATAATCCTATGTTGCTGGTGCCACTGTTTAGCGAGGTTACCCAAAAGGGGGTTAGTTTTAGTATTGAGAAAATCTCCGCAATAGCCGATGGCGAGGCCCTGGATGCTGTAGCGAAGTTGAATATGGCTCCCTTTTCTGTCGAAGAGGCGATGACCAATCGTCAGGCGCTGATGCAGAAAGTTGATTTGAATGCGAAGCTGACGGTGCCAAAAAAGTTTCTCCAGGCTATGCCGGGTTATGATTCACAGCAGTTAGGTTTTTTTGTCGCAATGGGGTTCCTGGTTGATGCGGGGGAGTATTATGACTTTAAGCTTGCGGTGCAAGACGGAGTGGTAATGCTCAATGATAAGAAAATGCCCGGTCTTTAAAATATAGCGCATTTGTGCCAGGACTTGATCCCCGGCACTAATGCGTGTTCTGTCCGTTGTTAGTTTGCAAGTCTAATTTGAATTGTTTGCGTCGAGGCTTGTTTTGCTATCCTCTGCAGGTTGGTCGGTTGTGTTGTTTTCGCTTGCTTGGGCGCTGCTATCTGTCGTGGGTAAGGTTTTTTTTGTAGTGTTTCTTGGCTTAGCTTTGGTCCTGCAATAAGCTTTTATTGCGACACCGTTTTTTCTTTTGTGAGCATCTATCCAATGGCAATCGGTGCGCTGCTCGCAGGCGCTCAGTGTCTCTCCTTTGCACTGGGCTGCAGTCGCAGCGCCGCTGAGGGTGAGAGTGAGAGTTAAGGAAAATAGTAATGCGGGATAAATGTTGAGTAAGAATTTGTTTTTTCTGATCATGGTGCCTCCATGGCGGTATCGGTTAGATAGGAAATCATCCATTGCTTAGGTTTAATTGTAACCTTGCTGGTTTCAACTTAGTGTCGCAAGTGTTGTGCAGGCTCAGTATATAGGATGATAAGACACTAATCCATTATATTCAGTTTGGGTTCATTAATGCGTTTTAAGCATGACCTTCAGTGCTAATAGTGCAATCCAGCCCTCTAGTTGCGCGATTGAGCCAGTCTATACTTCAATACTCATTTAGCTTTAGATAAACTATTGCCCTGCGCTTGACTCAGTTAATCTGCCTTAATGGTTGGCTTTTCTGTATTGTGGTGAGCGATGGCTGTCAGCGGCGCAGGTCAGGGAAGCAGCAGGCTTAACTGCTGTGTAATTATAATTTGATGTCCTTCACCTGTTGAGGGTTGGGCTTATAAAGGCATATGTTTTTGATACAGGTATCACGCAATTTTTTAATTCTACTGCTGTTTTTCAGTACCCGTATAAGTGCCCTGGAATGGCAAATGCCGCTGGCAAATCCGGCTGACAATATGCATTCGAAAGTGGCGCAGAGTTTTGCGATTCAAGTGAAAAAAATCACTAACGGCCAGTTGGTCATTAAGACTTACCCTTCAGGCAGTTTGTTTAAGGGGGAGCAAATCTTTGGTGCGGTTAAAAATGACCTAGTGCCTATTGGTGGTCGCTTAATCTCGGCGCTCTCCCATGAAGACCCATTATTGGCTGTCGATTCCATTCCCTTTTTGGCCACTAACTATCGAGAGGCGTTTAGATTATACCGTGCCAGCAAAGCAGAAATAGACAAAGTGTTACAGGGGAAGGGAGTGAAGTTGCTTTATACAATGCCCTGGCCCGCGCAGGGAATGTACAGTAGCAAGAAGCTTGAGAGCGTTGAGGATCTCAGTGGTTTGCGATTTCGCCCTTATAGTGCGGTTACGCAGGCACTTGGTGCCAAGCTTGGGTTTACCGCGGTCGACATTCCAGCCGCTAAATTGTCTAAAGCATTGAGGAAAAAGCAGCTTGATGTGTTGTTTGGTTCCGCCTTGACTGTAACTGAGCTGTCATTACACAAGCGCTTTCGATACTGGTATGAGTTGCGGGGCTGGTTGCCGAAAGAAATGGTGGTGGTCAATCTCAAGCAATGGCATTCAATGTCTGTAGTGCAACGAGAGCAGGTCTCAGCGGTGGCAAAGAAAATTGAAACAATCGGTTGGGTCAGGTCAAAAGAAATGGCGCAGCACTCTATGCTTAGGCTTGTTGATGCCGGTCTGGAAATACGGCAACTGAATAGCCAGTTGCAAAAGAACTTTGAAGCCGCTGGTGAGTTATTGTTGCAGCAGTGGTTGATCGAGGTTGGCGACAGGGGGCGATATCTACTGGA
>Ga0105354_1002261_pt1 | contig 11535 bp, 8 predicted proteins | sample GOMGulsemesocosm_FD_83658 | JGI IMG/M metagenome (GOLD analysis project Ga0105354, IMG submission 83658) | Methane-oxidizing microbial communities from mesocosms in the Gulf of Mexico - GOM9B Gulf of Mexico | ecosystem: Environmental > Aquatic > Marine > Cold seeps | place: USA: Gulf of America...
AGCTTTAATTTATTTTCCTTGAGATCGTTTTTAACTTTTTTATAATCAAATTCTGCTTGTAAAACTTTTACTTGTATTGCTTTATGTATATTGTTAAGGCTATCCTTAATTCTAAAATGTTCATTTTTAGAGCGAAAAGCTTTTTCAAAATTATTAGTATTCTTATATATCTCTGTTAATGTTTTGTATAAATCAATTCGTTCTTTAGGTCGTAATTTAGCAGATCTTTCTTTAAGATGATTTTCTGTGAGTGCTATTGCTTTATGAAATTCTCCTTTTTTGCATAATAAATCAGATTTAGCCATGACAATTTCTGATGAAGATAAGTTCAGCTTTTGAGCAGTTTTATTGGCTTATATTAAAAAAGAGTTTGCGATATCAATATTATTTAGCTTAGTATGTGATTTACTTAGAAAAATTTGACTATTCATAATACCTATGTTTAATTTGATATTTTTAAATTGCTCCAAAGCTTCTTCTAAAAAACTGATTGCCTTTGTATATGATTTATTTCTATAATGAGTTATTCCTAGATTTAAGTTGCAAGCGGTTATACTTATTAAATCATTTTTTTTACTATAAATACCCTTTGCCATACTGTAATATTCAATAGCTTTTGTATAATCATTTTGTTTACTGGTTATTGTTGCAAGAATATTATAGCAATCAGCTAATGTGGAGGTAAGGTCATTCTCTTTTGCTGTTGTTATAGATTCATTTAAATATTTCATAGACATAATATAATTGTCTAATTGTAAATACAGAAAAGCGATGTCATTTAAAACCAATGTTTTAAATTCATTACCTATGTCTGGAGAATTGTAGAAATCTTTTGCTTTTAGAAAATATTGTAAAGCTTTTTCAAATTTTTCTTGGGCTAACTTTATACCGGCTAGTAACCTATAGCTATTACCAATTTCAATACCTAGGCTATCACTTTTTTGACGATATTTAATAGCTTCTTTACAAAACGATTCAGCTTTTTCATTGTTACCTCTAATGTAGTGAGCATAAGCAAGAGAAATATTTGCGTTTGCAATACCTAAATCATAATCAATTTCATTTGCTTTAGCTAGAGATTTTTTTGCATAAATAATAAGTGAGTCAGTAGATGTTCTCTTATATGATTCCGCTAATTGAAATAGTAAATCCACTTTTTTAGTTTCGTTTTTTTCTTCAACGATTAATTGCTGAATACTATCAGTCACAGATTGAGCATTCACTTTTGGAATAAATACCAATAAATTAAATAGAAAAAAAACCTTTATTAAATTCATAGAAAATCACGCTTTATGTTAAACAAATATACGACATCATGCGCAATTGTTAGGGCTAATACTTTTTATATGAGTCGATTGTTATTGATGTAATAGTTAAATGTGACTCGAATGTGAGTAGTGAAAATCGGTTGTATTGCAGTCTGTGTGTAATTTTGTCAAAAACAAAAACGCATGAAACAGTTATACATTTTTTGCTTTATCACATTTGCATGTTTTTTCAATTTAAAAGCGCAAGTAGGTATTAATACAACAACTCCTGATGCAAGTGCTGCATTGGATATTACGAGTACTAATCAAGGGGTGTTAATTCCGAGGATGACTCAAGTTCAACGCGTCGCTATTGCGTCACCTGCAACTGGTCTTTTAGTATTTCAAACTGATAACACGGTTGGGTTTTATTATTATAATGGAGCAAGTTGGGCAACCTTTGGAGGAGGATCTGGATGGGCGCTTACTGGTGACTCCAGTACTGCGGCAGGAACAAATTTTGTAGGTACAACCGATGCGCAAGGATTGGTTATTGCAACATCTGGTGTAGAAAGAACTCGTATAGATGCTACTGGTTTAGTAGGAGTAGGGACATCCGCACCAACAGAAGAGTTACATATTGTAGGGAGTGCTCCGGTATTTAGGTTTCAAGATGGAAACGAAGGACTTAATGCTGTATTGACTTCAGATGCTTATGGGAATGCTTCTTGGACAGCTACTGGTGCTGCCGCTGCTGATGATGATTGGGCATTTTTAAGTGGTAGTGGTTTTGCAGATCCTGTTTACCATCAAGGAGGAGTAGTAATAGGAAGAACAGGAACGACATCACATACTCTAGATGTCGATAATGGTTTAGGTACTACTACAATAGGGTTAGGAGATGTGGAGTATATTCAAGAAGGAAATAATGAAATTATGATGAGCCACAGTTTAGTTAAAAAGGGTGGTTCGGGATTTGTAGCATTAGGAGATATTACTTTTGGTGAATGGAATACTATTTACACCATAAATAATCCAAACACACCTTCTGATAAAAGATTAAAAGAAGACATTAATGGGCTAAATTATGGTTTAGAGGAGTTAATGCAATTGCGTCCTGTTTCTTATAAATGGAAGGATGTTACCATTGGGTCTGTTAGCCTTCCACTTGAAGACCGGGAACTTAAATTGGGTTTCATCGGGCAAGAGGTTGAAAAAATAATCCCGGAAATTGTTATTACACATTCACTGAAAAAAAGTAAAGATGATTTAGGTAAAATGGAGTATACCAAAAATGAAATGCTCTAAATGAATTATGAAGCGCTATTGCCGTTATTGGTTAAAGCTAAACTAGAGCAACATGAGGAACTTCTTAAATTACAAAAAGAGAATAATGCCTTACTGAAAAAAGTAACGAAACTTAATAATAAACAAAACTAAAAAGATGAGAAAGTTATTACAATTATTACTTGTATTAAGTGCAAGTGTTACTGTTTATGCTCAGGTAGGTATAGGTACAACTACTCCAGATGCTAGTGCAGCTTTAGATGTTGTGAGTACCGATAAAGGAGTGTTGATACCTAGAATGACCCAAGCACAACGCAATGCTATAACCGTTGGGGCAGTTCAAACAGGCTTATTAATTTATCAAACCGATGCTAGTCCAGGGTTTTATTATTATACGGGTACGTTATGGACTGGATTTGGAGGAGGTTCTGGTTGGAGTTTATCGGGTGATGCTGGTACAAGTCCTGCTACCAATTATATAGGTACAACAGATGCTATAGATTTTGTGGTGAAAACAAATAGTAGTGAAGCAATTCGCTTTACATCAGGTGGTAAAATAGGTATCGCAAATACAGCTCCTGCAAATATATTGCATATTGGTAATGGTGCAGGTTCCGTTTTAAGAATTCAAGATGGTAATCAGGCTAATGGGTATGTATTATTATCAGATATAAATGGTAATGCAGTTTGGACAGATCCTAGTACTTTAGGTGCTTCTGATGCTGATTGGGATTTTGTGAGTGGTACATTAAATATAGATCCTGTAACTCGTAGTGGTGAAGTAACTATAGGAAATGCTGGAGCAAGCTATAGTCTTGGTGCAACAGCGTTATTAGATGTCGCCAATGGTAGTAGTACTGGAACTCAAATGGGGGTAGGTTCTAACGAATACATTCATGATTTTGATGACAAGACTGGTTTTAGTCATGATTTAGTCCCAATTATCACTAATACAATCAGTCTAGGAACTTCTGGGAATAGATGGGATGAAACAAATACAGTTAATGGGGTTAATTCTACGTCAGATTTACGAGATAAAGTTAAGATAACAGCGTTACCTTATGGATTAAATACACTGTTGAAACTGCGCCCTGTGAGTTATAACTGGAAAAAAAAGTACGTACATTCAAAAAAGTACAGTAGCCAATACAAGAAAAGAGAAATAGGTTTTATTGCTCAAGAACTACAAAAACTAATACCAGAAGTAATTAATAGTGAACAATGGGTTGCTAAAAGAAACAAGGAAAATGAATTAGTTCATGTCAAGGAAAATACGCCAAACCTATTGGTAGCCTATAGTGATATTATTCCAGTAGTTGTAAAAGCTACTAAAGAACACCAATACACAATTGAACAAATAGAGCTTCAAACACTCAGGATTAAAGAATTAATAAAAGCACTTAAAAAAGTAGTTTAAGGCTTATTGATTCCATTTTTTTAATAAAATTATTCATAAGATGAAAAAATATTTATTACTAGTAACCTTGTTAATTAGCGCTTCTTTAAGTGCACAGATTGGTGTAGATACAACAAGTCCTAATGCTAGTTCGGCTTTAGATGTAGTGAGTACAAACAAAGGGGTGTTGCTTCCTAGAATGACTCAAGCAGAGCGTAATGGCATACCAGTTGGAGCAGCACAAACAGGCTTATTAATTTATCAAACAGATGTTAGCCCCGGCTTTTATTATTATAATGGTACTGTATGGACAACTTTTGGTAATGGTTCAGGATGGAGTTTAACAGGTGATGCAGGTACAACTCCAGGGGCTAATAATTTAGGTACTACAGATGCACAAGATTTTGTAATAGCAACAAATAATACAGAAGTAATGCGTATTACGTCAGGAGGAAATATGGGTGTGGGGACAACAACTCCATCCACCTTATTTCATTTTGTTGGTGGAGGAGGAACAATTTTGTTAAATGAAGATTTTGAGTCTCTACCTGTAGCTACAGTATCATCAAATACTACTGATCCTGTTCACACTATTGATGCCAATGGCTGTCCAAATGATATGGATTGGGAAATAACAGCTACCCCTTACGTTACATGTCCTACGCTTTGTGCAAATAATAGAGCTACGATAGATTATCAGGGTACTGCATGTGATCAGGATGCAACGTTGGTTTTAGATATTGGTGCTATTAATTCGGATAGTATTACAATTGCTTTTGATTATGTTTATTGGGTTTGGGATGGACCAGAAAGCTTTCAAGTAAATTTGTATAATGAAACAACGTCTTCTATAGAAACTATTGTTTTAGGCCGTTAACTGATGCAGGTGGAAACATTTCTGAAACTTCTTTTTCTCAAACATTTTCTGGAATCGCAACTGGTGACATATATTCTTTACACTTTGTATATATAGCTTCAGACGACAATGGTGCATCTATAGACAATGTAGTGGTAAGTATTCCACCAGATACAATGCGTATAGATGATGGAAATCAGGTTGATGGCTATGCCTTAACATCAGATGTAAATGGGGTAGCAACATGGAATCTAGTAAGTTTAACTGGTGGTGATCAGGATTGGGCATTTGATAGTGGTAGCACAAATACTGACCCTATCTAACATCAAGGGAATGTTAAAATAGGTGTTGCAACAGGATCTACTCACAATTTACATGTGTATAATGGAACTACTTCTGGATCAGTGCTTGGGATTGGTTCCATAGAATATATTCAAGATGGTATTGCAGCTTTTGAATTTGATTATACTCTTTTGCCATTTTCAGATGGTGTTCAAAATTTAGGATCAATTACAAATAGATGGGTAACTGTTTGGGCAGATTTTGTTTCAAGACAAGCTGATATTAAGAAAATGAGAGATATTCAACCTATACACTATGGGTTAGAGGAAATCATGAAATTGAACCCCATAACATACCAATGGAAAGAGGAGAAAATAAATGATTTTGTAATCCCAGAAAAAGATAAGAGTACTAAAATTGGATTTTCGGCACAAGAATTACAGAAGGTATTGCCAGAAGTAGTACAGACGTATCAATGGAAGGAATATGAAGAGAATCCAGGTGTTTTGGTTAAAAAACAAGCAAATCAATTAGCTGTAAACTATACAGAAATTATTCCTGTAGCTATTAAGGCTATTCAAGAACAACAGGTAAGAATAGAAGCTATTAGAAAAGAAAATGAAAACCTAAGACAACTAATAGATAACCTTATTAAGTAGCGTTTCTATTTATAGAAAATTATAAGAGTTAGTCAGTCTCTAAATTATATTACAGCTAAGGTTTGGCAGCCCCTTATGGGTATTTGGGGTTGTCATTTAATTCGGGTGAAAATTGGCCAGCTTTGGGTAGCTGGCCATTTTCTTTTAACTATTCGTTTAGGGATGCGTTTTAGCGATTTAGTCACTGTTGTTATTAAAGCAATTCAAGAGCAACAGGAGTTAATTGAAGCTCAAAATAAAAAAATGTAGAGTTAACTAAGCTAGTTCAAAAACTTACAAAAGAGTAAATGTCATTTAAAGTTTTACATGTTTTTCGGGTAAATTAATATGTAATATTTGGGTAGAAAGGCCAGTAAGGGTGTTGGTCTTTTTTTTAACGATAGATTTAAAAAAAAATGAATAAAGAAGTATGCATAAATGACATACCATATGAGATAGGAGACTCAGATTTTTTAACTCTTGAATGTTTGCAAAGAGAAATGCAGAATTTGGCAAATGAAAATTTATTTGATTTTGATAGTTATAAAATAACAAGAAAACTTTTTAAAACTTTTTTAAAAGAAGGAATGCAGAAGAAAAGGTTGAAAAAAGGGAATGATATGATACATGATTTTTATTATACAAAATAATTTTTTTAAGCTTCAATAATATTAAAATAATGTACAAATTAGAAGAGCTATTGAAACACTTAAAAATTGAATTAGTTAGCGTTTTAAGTAGTTGAGGGTTTTAAGTGAAACAGCCAAATTTATGGGTATAAATGGCTGTTTATTAATTCGGGTGAAATTGGTCAGCATGATTCGGGTTGCTGGCCATTTTTTTTTTTTTTATATAAATTCAGAAACCTTTTTAAGTTAGTTTGTATGGAATGCCTACTACCTAAATTAAATCATATTCACTTAACATGTGTCCGATAGTAAGTTTATTTTATTTAATATGGTTAAATTTATTAGAAACTATAGCAATATATTCATAAGCATAAAGTTATTTTATAAAATGCATTAAGGTTGTTTAAATGTTAAATAATTTTGATAACATTTAAAGAGCGTTAATCTGTTATATATTTTGAGGTGAAAATTAAATTTTTACTATGTACGCACAGTAAAAAAATGTATATTTATAAACAACAAAATAGAAAGGAGTAACAAACCTATTTTTTAATTAAACAACAACACAACTAAAATGAAAATTAAAAGAGTACTGGTAGCGAATAGAGGCGAAATTGCGATTAGAATTTTTAGAGCATGTACGGAAATCAATGTGAAAACAGTAGGGATTTATACCTATGAGGATAGATATTCTTTACATCGGTATAAAGCAGATGAATCGTATCAAATAGGAAATGATAATGAGCCTTTAAAGCCTTATTTGGATATTGATGCTATTGTAAGAGTAGCCAAAGAGAATGGAGTAGATGCTATTCATCCTGGTTATGGTTTCTTGTCTGAAAATGCAAATTTCGCACAAAAATGTGAGGAATATGGGATTGTTTTTATTGGCCCAAAAGTATCAGTACTAAAATCTTTAGGAGATAAAATTAAGGCTAAAGAGGTTGCTATAGCTAATAATATTCCAATTATTAAAAGTAATGTACAACCTTTGTCAACTATAGAAATTGCTTTAAGTGAGGCAAAAATTATCGGATATCCTATTATGTTAAAGGCTGCTTCTGGAGGTGGAGGAAGAGGAATGCGAGTAATTAGAAGTGATGAGCAATTAAAGAGTGCTTATCATGAAAGTAAAAGAGAAGCCTTAAATGCATTTGGTGATGATACCGTATTTTTAGAAAAGTTTGTTGAAAACCTAAAGCATATAGAAATTCAAATTGTAGCCGATAACTATGGTAATACGGTGCATTTATTTGAAAGAGATTGTTCGGTACAACGTCGTTATCAGAAGGTAATTGAGTTCGCCCCTTCATTTGGATTAAGTGATGCAACTAAAAATGCATTATATGATTACGCTACAAGAATATGTAAAGCGGTAGATTATAATAATATTGGTACAGTAGAGTTTTTGGTAGATGATGATAATTCAATTTATTTTATTGAAGTGAATCCAAGAATACAAGTAGAACATACGGTAACTGAAGTGATTACTGATATAGATATTGTAAAAACACAATTATTTATTGCAGGAGGTTATAAATTATCTGATGAACAAATAAAAATACCTAATCAAGCCGCTGTTAAGGTAAATGGCTATGCGCTACAATGTAGAATAACTACCGAAGATCCTGCAAATGATTTTAAACCAGATTATGGTACTATTTCTACCTACAGAAGTGCATCAGGTTTTGGTATCCGTTTGGATGCAGGAAGTTTATATCAAGGAGTAACAATCTCTCCGTTTTTTGATTCTATGCTAGTTAAGTTAACGGCTAGTAGTAGAACTTTAGATGGAGCTTGCAGAAAAATGAGAAGGGCAGTAGCTGAATTCAGAATACGTGGTGTAAAAACCAATATGCCATTTTTAGATAATATATTAAAACACCAAACTTTTAGAAAAGGAGAAGTAACAGTTAATTTCATTAAAAACGAACCGAATTTATTTGTTTTTACGCCTTCACGCAATAGAGCAACAAAATTAGTTACCTATTTAGGAGATGTGATTGTAAATGGAAATCCTGATGTTAAAAAAATAAATCCTAATAAAAAATTTGTAATACCAAAAATCCCAAAGTTTGATGCCACCTCTTCATACACGGAAGGGACGAAAGATTTATTGACAAAATTAGGGTCTGATAAATTCTCAGAATGGTTGAAAAATGAAAAGAAAGTTCATTATACGGATACCACCATGAGGGATGCGCATCAAAGTTTACTAGCAACTCGTATGCGTACTTTTGATATGCTTAAAGTTGCCGAAGGCTTTGCTAAAAATCATCCTGAAGTATTTAGTATGGAAGTTTGGGGTGGAGCTACGTTTGATGTTTGTTTGCGTTTTTTACAAGAAAACCCATGGGAGCGTTTGCAGCAATTGCGTAAAGCAATGCCTAATGTATTGTTACAGATGCTAATAAGAGGTTCCAATGGTGTTGGGTATACCGCTTATCCGGATAACTTAATCGGTAAATTTGTAGAGCAATCTTGGGAAAATGGAGTAGATGTATTCAGGATTTTTGACTCATTAAATTGGATGAAATCTATAGCACCTTGTATTGAACACGTTCGTACTAGAACTCAGGGACTTGCTGAAGGTTCTATTTGTTATACAGGAGATATATTAGATCCCAAAAATCAAAAGTACAATCTAAAATATTATGTTAATCTAGCGAAAGAAATTGAAAGTGCTGGAGCGCATATGCTAGGAATTAAAGATATGGCAGGCTTATTAAAACCGTATGCCGCTTATGAATTAATTTCTGCGTTAAAATCGGAAATAAATATTCCAATACATTTACACACTCATGATACGTCATCTATACAATCTGCTACTTATTTAAAGGCGGTTGAGGCTGGTGTAGATGTGTTAGATGTTGCCTTAGGTGGTTTGTCTGGCCTGACATCACAACCTAATTTTAACTCAGTAGTAGAAATGTTAAAATTTCACGAGCGAGAAAATTCATTGAATATAGATTCGTTAAATGAATATTCTAATTATTGGGAATCCGTTAGAGAATATTACTATCCGTTTGAGTCTGGTTTAAAGGCCGGTTCTGGAGAAGTATTTAAACATGAAATTCCAGGAGGGCAGTATTCTAATTTAAAGCCACAAGCACAAGCGTTAGGCTTAGAAGACAGATTTCACGAAATAACAAAAATGTATGGAGAGGTGAATGAACTTTTTGGAGATATTGTAAAAGTTACCCCTAGTTCAAAAGTTGTGGGTGACATGGCGCAATACTTGGTAAGTAATAATTTAACGATTCAAGATGTTCTTGAACGAGGTGATACTATTTCTTTTCCACAATCTGTAATTAGCTTTTTTAAAGGTGATTTAGGACAGCCTGTTGGTGGCTTTCCAAATGCGTTACAAAAATTAATATTGAAAGACCAAGTAGCATATACAGATAGGCCAAATGCACACTTAGAAGCGTTAGATATTGAAGAAGAATTTAAAGAATTTCTAAATATTTTCGATAAAGAAATGGGGAGACCAACCAATATCACAGATTTCTTATCGTATAAATTATATCCAAAAGTGTTCATGGATGCTTATAACAAGCATTTAAAATATGGGAATTTAATGAACTTACCAACCAAAAATTTCTTTTATGGTATGGAAAGAGGAGAAGAGATTACTGTAGAGCTTGATAAAGGAAAAACGCTATTAGTAAGTTTGGATTCTGTTGGAGGACCAAATACTGAAGGAATGGTAACCGTATATTTTAAAGTTAACGGACAGTCTAGAAGCGTGAAAATTAAAGATGAATCAATTAAAGTTGATGAGGTAATTCATGCTAAAGCAGAAAAAGGAAACGATAAGCATATTGGTGCCCCTTTACAAGGAATGCTCTCTACAGTATTGGTTAAGAATGGAGAGAAAATAGTTAAAAATCAACCCTTATTCATTATTGAAGCAATGAAAATGGAAACGACCATTACCGCAATAGCCGATACGGTTATAGATGATGTTGTATTACAACCAGGAGTAATGGTGAATTCTGACGACTTAATTGTTGTTTTGAATTAAGTTAAGTAATAGTAATACCTAAAAAAGAAAAAGCCCTTATTTAAATAAGGGCTTTTTAATAATTATAAAGTTTTAAAATGGAAGACTAGTTATATTTTCTGTGTCCAATTAAAAATATCTTCCGATTCGTTATATTGAATATCTAACAATTTACCTTTTAGCATAGTTGAGTATGCATCGTTAAGTTTTGTTAAATCATAGTGATCATCTTTGTATCCAACACCTGTAATAGGTACAACTACTGCTGCAGTTCCTGTTCCAAATACTTCTTTTAATTCACCTGTTTTAGCAGCTTCAATTACTTCTGCTACACTAACTTTTCTTACTTCTACTTTTAATCCTTCTCTTTCAGCAAGTGCAATAATACTTTTTCTAGTAACTCCATTAAGGATTCTATCGTCCGTTGGCGCAGTCATTAATGTATCTCCAATTCTAAAAAAAACGTTCATAGTACCAGCTTCTTCTAAATACTCATGAGTTGAGTTTGTCCAGATGATTTGTTGGTACCCCTCTTCATTAGCTTTTTTAGTTGGGTAAAACTGAGCGGCGTAATTTCCAGCTGCTTTAGTAGCTCCAACACCACCATTAGCAGCTCTTGAATAATAATCAGATATTTTGACTTTTACATCACCACCTTTATAGTACGCTTGTACTGGAGTACAAATAATCATAAATTTGTATTCTTCAGATGGAGCAGCTGATACACCTGCTTGTGTTGCAAAAATAAATGGTCTTATGTATAATGTGTTGCCTCTACCTGGAACTACCCATTCTCTATCCATATCTAATAAGGTTTTTAATCCTTCCATGAATATTTCTTTAGGTATTTCTGGCATTGCCAATCTATGAGATGAAAAACAAATTCTTTCCCAATTTTCTTCTGGTCTAAAAATCCAAACATCACTGTTTTCATCTTTATATGCTTTCATTCCTTCAAAAGCAGCTTGCCCATAATGGAAAACTCTTGCAGAAGGATCTAATTGTAAAGGTTGATAAGGTGTAATTTCAGGTTGTTGCCATTCACCATCTTTAAAATCACAAAAAAACATGTGGTCAGAATATACTGTTCCAAATGCAACATCACCCAAATCAATAGATTTAAATTTGGATTCTTTAACTTTTGTAATTTTAATATCAGTTGTCGTCATCATTGCGTTGGTTTTTAAGTTTTGC
>Ga0105354_1002263_pt1 | contig 11531 bp, 7 predicted proteins | sample GOMGulsemesocosm_FD_83658 | JGI IMG/M metagenome (GOLD analysis project Ga0105354, IMG submission 83658) | Methane-oxidizing microbial communities from mesocosms in the Gulf of Mexico - GOM9B Gulf of Mexico | ecosystem: Environmental > Aquatic > Marine > Cold seeps | place: USA: Gulf of America...
CAGTAAGTGATAACCATACTACAATGGAACACCACTTTGATGAGGCATATGGGTATTTGATGAATCCTGAAGATGATTCTTTTTTCTCTAAATATTTAACAAAGGTTGATACTAACATTAATTTTACAGGTATTGAGTCTGAAATTGGTCAAGCGTTTAGAATTGCTCGTCAAGCTATTGTTGATCAAAAGTATGCTGTACGTGATCAAGCAATAGAAGTATTACGTTACCAAGTTTCTAGAGCAGTGGCAGTTAGAACAATTCATTATTTGCAAGCTGGTAAAGCACAAATAGATCCGGCTACAATGGGTGGTGCTTTTCATGATTTATCTGAAGGGATGGGATTTGTATATAGCTTACGTTTCTTAAGAAAATCTGATGTTAAAGAAACGTACTTTACTAAATCTGAAGTAGATGGGTTTTTAGCTGATATGAATGCAGGAAATGGACTGTGGGATGTGACTCCAGCAACATTGGATGCTATTTGTGAAGATATAGCTGAAAAATTTGATTTTACAGTGGCTCAAGCAGCGTTGTAAAAACATAAAAATATTTAAATTTTAAAGTGGTTGACTAGTATTAGTTAGCCACTTTTTTTATATTTGCATCTTAATTAGAATAAATTAAAATAAATGAAAAAAATATTTCTACTACTGATTGTTTTTGTGACACTATCTTGTGGATCTGATGATAGTTCAATTAACTTGGCTCCTACAGATAGTTTTAATAGAGCTACTATGTTGACTAATTGGGTAGATAATATTATTATTCCTGCATATACAGACTATGAAGGAAAATTAAGCTCTTTAAAAACGGCAACAACAACATTTACTGCGACTCATAATCAAACAAATTTAGATGCATTACGTGCAGAATATATTAATGCCTATAAAGCATGGCAATATGTAGTTATATTTAGTAGTATAGGTAAAGCAGCTGAATTAGATGTAACACGATGGGTAAATAGATATCCAACTGATAATGCAGGAATTGAAACCAATATAACCAATGGCAGTACTGATTTAAGTTTACCATCAACTAATATACAACAAGGATTTCCTGCATTGGATTATTTGTTGTACGGGGTAGCAGCAGATGATACAGCAATAGTAGCTAAATATAGTGGTATAAATTATAGCACTTATTTAACAGCTGTTGTAGAGCGATTACAAGCGTTAAACACTCCTGTATTGGCTGACTGGAATGGAAGTTATAGAAATACGTTTGTATCATTAACTGAAAATTCTGCAGCAGGAGCGGTTAATATTATAGTAAATGATTATATCTATAATTATGAAAAGTATTTTAGAGCCTATAAATTAGGTGGGCCTATTGGAATTTTTGGAGGTGGATTAAGACCTGAAGATGTTGAGTCATATTATGGAAAGCAATCTAAGGTATTATGTTTAGCAGCTTTAGATGCTATAGAGAATTTCTTTTCAGGAAAACACTTTTCTAGTACAACCAATGGAGAAAGTTTTAAATCATATCTAACTTATTTAGATACTATGAAAGATGGTGAAGCATTAGCTCCAGTTATGATTGCTCAAATGCAACTGGCTAGAACAAAAATTAATTTGTTAAATAATGATTTTGCAACTCAAATTAACTCAGACATAACTCCAGCAAATACAGCTTATACAGAAATGCAACGATTGGTTGCTATGTTAAAAATAGACATGATGTCTGCTTTTAATGTTAGTTTAGACTATGTTGATAATGATGGAGATTAAATCTTAACAATAAAATAAAAAAAAGCTATTTAAGAAATTAAATAGCTTTTTCTTTGTTCAATAATGAATATGCCCAAACATTCATATTTCTCAAAAACAACCTCTGTTGCTCCTTTAGTAATATTCAGGATAGGTTTTGGGTTGTTAATGTTAATAAGCATTATAAGGTTTTGGTATAACGGTTGGATTGAAACTCAATATATTCAGCCAAAATTTTTCTTTTCGTATTATGGTTTTGAGTGGGTTAAACCATTGGGAGTATACACATATGCACTTTTTGCTTTTTGCGGATTATCTGCTTTTTTAGTAGCTATAGGTTATAAATATCGTTTGGCGATAATAGCTTTTTTTATCAGTTTTACCTATATAGAATTGATGGATAAAACTACCTATTTAAATCATTATTATTGTATAAGTTTATTGAGTTTTGTATTAATGTTTTTACCTGCTCATGTACAATTTTCGCTAGATGCATTTATTCGTAAAAAAGAATATACTACTATTCCTAAATGGTGCATTGATAGTTTGAAATTATTATTAGGACTTGTGTATTTTTATGCAGGATTAGCAAAAATAAATTCTGATTGGCTGTTTAGAGCAATGCCATTAAAAATATGGCTGCCTTCAAAGTACGATTTACCGTTAATAGGAAATACAGTTATGCAGGAGGAATGGTTTCATTATGCGATGAGCTGGAGTGGGATGTTGTATGATTTATGTATTCCCTTTTTGTTACTGTATAAACGAACTCGTTTATTAGCTTTTGTTGCAGTAGTGTTTTTTCATGTATTTACTAGAATATTATTTCCTATTGGCATGTTTCCGTTTATTATGATTGTAAGTACTTTGGTCTTTTTTGAGGCACCCTTTCATCAAAAAATCATCGCTTTTTTAAGGAGAAAATTAAAACCAGTAACTACTTTATTTACAAAAAATGGAATAATAAATTTAAAGTCCTATACTTATTCTTCAAAAAAAATAGTTTTACCCCTTTTAATAGTGTTTTTTTCGATGCAATTATTTTTACCATTCCGTTATTTATATTATCCTGGGGAATTGTTTTGGACCGAAGAAGGCTATCGTTTTTCATGGAGAGTAATGCTAATTGAAAAAGCAGGGTATGCTAATTTTAAAATAGTAAATAAGGAAACAAGGAATTTTTTTTATGTAGAAAACAATGATTTTCTTACATCAATGCAAGAAAAACAAATGAGTACTCAACCTGATTTTATTTTAGAATATGCTCATTTTTTAGGAGATCATTTTAAAAAAGACGGGCACAAAAACATTCAAGTTTTTGTAGAGAGTTATGTAGGGTTAAACGGAAGACTTAGTAGTCTATTTATTGATCCGAATATAGATTTATATCAAGAGAAAGAGTCATTAAGCCATAAAGATTGGATTTTACCATTTAAAGATGAAATTAAAGGATTTTAAATTAAGCATACTATTTTTATTATTGTCATTTCCGATAATGGCACAGTATGCGGTATCAGGAAAAGTAACAGATCATAAAAACAATACCATTGCTAATGTTAGTATTTATGATAAAGATGGTGGATTACTTACAAAAACAGATGATAAAGGAGCGTATCAGTTTGAAACAAATAAAACTGTTATAACATTGATTTTCTTTTCTGAAACATATATGATGACAGAAGATCAAGTAAAGGTTATTTCTTCAACAATTTTTAATAAAATGCTACAACCAATAGGAGGACAGTTGTCAGAAGTAGAAATTAAGAATCGTAAAAAAGAAGTATTTGCTTTAAAACATTTAAAAGATGTAGAAGAAACTGCAATTTATGCAGGTAAAAAAACTGAAGTAGTTTTAGTAGAAGCTTCTATGGCAAGCATTGCAACTAATAATGCGCGTCAATTATACAATCAAGTAGCTGGATTAAATATTTATGAAACAGATGATGCTGGTTTACAATTGAGTATTGGTGGGAGAGGGTTAGATCCGAATAGAACTGCAAATTTTAATACTCGCCAAAATGGATATGATATTAGTGCTGATGTATTGGGATATCCTGAAAGTTATTACACTCCTGCTGCAGCTGGTTTAGAAGAAATTCAAATAATTCGCGGGGCAGCATCATTACAATATGGTACTCAGTTTGGTGGGTTGATTAACTTTAAAATGAAACAACCAAAGGAAGATAAAAAAGTAGCTGTAGTTTCTCGTTTTACGACCGGAAGCAATGATCTGGCTACTAATTTTACAAGTTTAAGTGGTACTGTAAATAAATTTAGTTACTATACCTATTACAATTATAAGCAAGGAGATGGTTTTAGACCAAATTCAAAATTTGAATCTAAAAATGCTTTTGGGCATTTTGCATATCAGTTTACTCCTAAAACAAAATTGAGTGCTGATATTACTTATATGAATTACTTAGCACAACAAGCAGGTGGATTAACCGATAGAATGTTCGCAGAAAATCCCTTACAAAGTAATCGTTCAAGAAACTGGTTTCAGGTTAAATGGTTGTTATATAACTTAAAATTAGCACATAAGTTTTCTGATAACACAAATTTTACTTTTAATTTCTTTGGATTAAATGCCCAACGTAATGCCTTAGGATACAGAACAAATCGAGTAAGTGACGGTGATGACCCCTCTGCTCCTAGAGATTTAATTAAAGGAACGTTTAAGAATTTTGGGTTTGAAGCGAGAATGTTGCATAAGTATACTTTGTTCAATAAAAAGAATACTTTTTTAATTGGGACAAAATATTACAATGCTAAAAATACTGATCGCCAAGGACCTGGAACTATAGCTTCAGATCCTAATTTTGGTTTTGATTCATCACAATTTGAGACTTATCATTCCCAATCAGATTTTACATTCCCAAATCAGAATATTGCCTTATTTGGAGAAAATATTTTTTATTTAAATGATAAATTATCCATTACCCCAGGATTTCGTTTTGAGTATATTAAAACTGAGACAGAGGGATACTATAGAAATATAGTTTTAAATGGAGCTGATATTGTCATTTTTGATGAAGTTGTTAGTGATAATCGAATTTTAGACAGATCATTTCTTTTATTAGGGCTAGGGCTAAGTTATAAGCCGTTTAAAACCTTAGAAGTTTATGCAAATGCGTCACAAAACTATAGATCAGTTACCTTTTCTGATATGAGAATAAACAATCCGTCGTATGCTATCAATCCAAATATCACTGATGAAAAGGGATTTACGGCTGATTTAGGGTTCAGAGGAAATTTAAAAAAATACGTTTCTTATGATGTTGGTTTGTTTGGTTTGTTTTACAATGATAGAATAGGATTGACTCAAAAAGTAATAGATGGTAATATTAAAAATTATCGTACTAATATTGGTGATGCTGTTATGTATGGTTTAGAATCTTTAATAGATGTAGATCTGAAGAGAATTTTTATTAAAAATAATAATGATGTAAACTTAAATATATTTGCTAATACATCAGTATTAGATTCAAAATATATTGATGATCCTGATAAAAAAGTTGAATTTGTACCTGATTTTAATTTTAAAACAGGAGTGAAGTTTGGGTATCAAAATGTATTAGGGGCAGTACAATACAGCTACTTATCACGGCAGTTTACTGACGCAACTAATGCCACAAGTACCGATACAGTAACTGGAGTATTAGGTCCTATACCTAGTTATGACGTATTGGATATATCATTATCATACACTTACAAACATTTTAAACTAGAAACAGGAGTTAATAATGTATTAGATAATAGTTATTTTACACGAAGGGCTACTGGGTATCCAGGCCCAGGAATAATTCCTTCAGCACCTAGGAATTGGTATACAACCATACAAGTAAAATTTTAAGAATTATTTATTTAGAATTATTTTAAATAAAAGTATATTTGCTCAATTGTAAAAACAGTTTAATTAAAAAAAACTCCTTAATTTGATGGGGAAAATATTATGAAAAAAATAATTTATAGTTTACTAGCAGTAAGTTTATTATTTTCTTGTAAAAAAGAAAATCAGGAAACAAGTGAGGTCGAAATAAAACCTAAAAAGGAAGAGGTTGTAACAGTGTATACACATCGTCATTATCCTGCAGACAAGCAATTATTCGCTCAGTTTGAATTAGAAACTGGTATAAAAGTAAACGTTGTAAACGCAAAAGCAGACGAACTGATACAGAAAATGAGTATAGAAGGGGAGCAATCTCCAGCAGATGTACTAATTACTGTGGATGCAGGTAGGTTAGTACGTGCTAAAAATAAAGGATTATTACAATCGGTAACATCAGAAACTTTAAAAACAATTGTACCTGCACATTTAAGAGATATTGATAATCAATGGTTTTCTTTAACAAAGAGAGCACGTGTAGTTGTATATAATAAAGATAGAGTGAAACCAGAAAGTTTATCATCTTATGATGCATTAATACATAAGCAATGGCTAAAAAAGGTGTTAATTCGTTCATCTAGTAATATTTATAACCAGTCATTACTAGCTTCAATTATAGCTAATGAAGGAGAAGAGAAAGCGACTGAATGGGCAAAAGGAATGGTTGCTAACATGGCACGTAGCCCTAAGGGAAATGATAGGGATCAAGTAAAAGCTGTAGTTGCTGGAGAGGGAGATATAGCTGTGGTAAACACCTATTATATTGGAAAACTATTAAATTCTAAAAATCCTGATGAAGTTAAGGCTGGAGAAGGTGTAGGAGTGTTTTTTCCTAATCAAGAAACTAACGGAACACACATAAACGTTAGTGGAGCTGGTGTTGCTAAATACGCTCCTCATAAAGATAATGCTATAAAATTTATTGAATTTTTAGTATCTGAAGCATCACAAAAGGTTTTTGCTGAAGCAAATTATGAATATCCTGTAAATAGAAAAGTAATACCGTCTGAATTATTACAATCTTGGGGGACTTTTAAAGAGGATACTTTATCATTACAAAAATTAGGAGAAAACAATAAAAAAGCAGTATTGATTTTTGATACCATAGGTTGGAAATAGTGTGATTTAAGATTACTGATTAAAATATTTTTTAAATCACTTAGATAATAAAATAATTGATTGTAATACTCAACTATGTCTATACTGAGTTTTTTGAGGTGACATTAAAATAAAAGACAAAAAAATATTGATAAAAAAAATAAATCATATCATAAGAGACACAAATAAGTGGTCAGTGTTAACGCTGACCATTATTTGTTTGATTACGATACCTATTTTTACAATAGGTATTAAGTTGTTTTATGGTCCAGGTGATTCGTGGGAACACCTTACCCAAACGGTATTGATTGATTACATAACAAACTCATTACTATTATTATTAGGAACCAGCATACTATGTTTATTTTTTGGAGTAAGTACAGCGTGGATAGTTTCTCGTTATGAGTTTCCTTTCCGTAAGCAGATTGAATGGTTATTAATATTACCTTTGACTATCCCTTCTTACATCATAGCATATGCCTATGCTGGTATTGTGGATTATGGAGGTTTATTAGAGAAAGTTACTTTTGACATACTACCAAAATTTGATGTAATGAATGTAACTGGGTTAATTTGGGTGCTGAGCATATCTTTATATCCATATGTTTATGTAGCTTCAAGAGCTTTTTTCTTAAATCAATCAGGAAGATTATTTGAAGCATCTAGATTATTAGGTGCAGGTGAATTTAAAACAGTATTTAAATTAATATTACCATTAGCAAGACCAGCAATTATTGGAGGTTTAGTATTGGTTTTAATGGAGGTGTTAAATGATTATGGCGCCGCTAAATATTATGGTGTAAGTACTTTTACTACGGGAATTTTTAGAGCATGGTTTGCATTAGAAGAACCTGAAACAGCTATTTATTTATCGGCTTTATTAGTAGTGATTATTTTTGTGCTATTAGGGATAGAACGTTGGCAACGGAAAAAAATTAGTTATGCCATAAGTTCAAAAACACAAGTCCCACTGCATAGAAAATTACCTACGTTAAAACTTAAATTTATAATATTCACTTTTGTAGGAGTTCCTATATTATTTGGATTTATAATACCTTTGATACAGCTTATTTATTGGGCATTATTGACGTATGAAACTGTTATTAATGACGGGTTTTTAAGCACAGCTATGCAAAGTTTCTCAATTTCCTTACTATCCGCAATAGCTACTGTATTATTTGCTTTAGCATTAGTTTATTTTACCAAATGGAATAGGTTACGCATACTAGATTATTTTACAAAAGTAGGAACATTGGGTTATGCTATCCCTGGAGCAGTAATTGCAATAGGTGTACTATTGCCTACATTAAGTTTTGATAAATATTTATTGAATTATTTATTAGATATTCATAAAATAAAAATAGGACTATTTATTAATGGAACAATTTTAGCGCTATTATATGCCTATATAGTTCGTTTTATGGCAGTAGCTCATAATCCTATCGAAGCTGTGAGTTTAAAAGTAAATACATCAGTGACTGAATCCTCTAAAATGTTAGGAAACGGAACATTAAAAACTTTTTTTAAAATTGAATTTCCATTGATAAAAACTGGTATATACAGTGCTTTAGTATTAGTTTTTGTAGATGTAATGAAAGAACTCCCTTTAACACTTATCCTTAAACCCTACCAAGTACAAACATTGGCAGTTCAAGCTTATGAATATGCAAGTGATGAGCAAATTATGGAGGCAGCATTACCAGCTTTATTGCTTATATTTACAGGGGTGTTACCAATCATACTTTTAAACAAACTAATTAACAGATAAATGGTTACAATTACTAACATGTCAAAATCATTTGATAATGGTAAAAATTACGCTTTACGAAATGTATCATTTACTTTAATACAAGGAAAGAGTTATGGTATTGTAGGAGAAAGTGGTAGTGGAAAGACAACTTTAATTAGATTATTGTGTGGCTTAGAAACACCATGTGCTGGTACAATATTAGTAAATGGTACAGTAGTTACTTCAAATACTGTTTTTATGCCTCCTGAAAAAAGAAAGATAGGGTTGGTTTTCCAAGATTATGCATTGTTCCCACATTTATCGGTATATGAAAACATAGTATATGGAATAGCTAAAAAGAGCGACCGAAATAAACGCGTATCGGAAGTGCTAAATTTAGTAGGATTAAATGGACTTGAAAAAAGATACCCACATGAATTATCTGGTGGACAACAACAAAGAGTAGCTTTAGCACGTGCACTAGCACCTAAACCTACAGTCTTGATTTTAGATGAACCTTTTAGTAATTTAGATGCCTCTCTTCGTACTCAATTACGTAATGAGTTGTTTAGTATTATTAAGAAAACAAATACTACAGCAATTTTTGTTACACATGATACCGAAGATGCATTAGCTGTAGCTGATGAAATTTTAGTACTAAAAAATGGAATCTTATTGCAAAAAAATAGCGCGCAAGAATTATATTTATCACCTAATTCGTATTATGTCGCAAGTCTATTTGGTAATGTAATTACTTTAGATAACGATTCATTAAAAATGTTTGGTATAAATGAAGCGTCATGTATTAGTATTCGTCAAGAAGATATACAATTAAATTCAAATACTGAATTTTCTGCTCAAGCTCAGGTGATTCGTAGTAAATTTATGGGGGAAAAATATCAACTGGAGCTTAGTATAGCGGATAAGGTTTTATTGGTAAACCATATAACTTCATTAGAAACTAAAAATTGTACTATAGGTTTCAATAAAAATAATATTATGTATTTTAGTGCATCTTAAAATTTTAAATTTTATTTTGAAAACTACTTTACAAGAATTAAAAATAGGAGAACGTGCGCTAATAAAGGCTTACAATCAAGAAAGCATTCCTTTAAAATTGATTGAAATGGGGTGTATTGAGGGAACTGAGGTATCTGTAGTACAAGTAGCTCCTTTAAAAGACCCAATTTATTTAAACATAAACAACACTTTTTTAGCCATTAGAAATGAAATTGCAGCTCAAATAGAAATAGAAAAAATATGAGCACTACTGCTATTAAAGTTGCGTTGTTGGGGAATCCAAATACAGGAAAAACATCTTTATTTAATGCATTGACTGGATTAAACCAGAAAGTTGGGAATTATCCAGGGATTACTGTTGATAAAAAAACGGGAAATTGTACCTTAAACAACCTACTTAAAGCAAAAATTATTGATTTGCCAGGAACTTATAGTATTAACACAAGCTCTATTGATGAGGATGTAGCTGTGGAAATACTTACCAATTCAGTTAATAAGTATTATCCTGATGTTGTTGTAGTTGTTGCTGATGTAGAAAACTTAAAGAGAAATCTATTGCTTTTTACTCAAGTAAAAAATTTAGGAATACCAACTGTATTAGCTATTAATATGGAGGACCAGATGCTAAAAAAAGGAATTCATATAAATATAGATGTTTTAGCAAAAAAACTAAAAACAAAAATAGCTTTAATCAGTACTAAAAAAAATACAGGTATAGATAATTTGAAAGAAATATTAATTAATTTTCAAGCTATACCATTAAGTCCATGTTTTCAATTTAGAGAACCTATTATTAATAAAAATGCAACTAAAAAGCAGTTGCAACACCAGGAAACTGTTCAACGTTATCAGTTTATAAAGGAAGTTTTACGAGATAATTATACATTTGATGCTTCAAAAAAAAATGACGATAGAACAAAATTAGATAAAGTACTATTACATCCTGTTTTCGGGTATCTAATATTCTTTACAATTTTGTTTGGAATTTTTCAAGCATTATTTTCATGGTCATCCATCCCCATGGACTTTATTGATGAATCATTTGCTAAATTAAGTGTTTGGTTTGGAGAAAATTTACCAGCAGGATTGTTTACTAATTTGCTTTCAGAAGGAATTATACCTGGTATTGGCGGTGTAGTTATTTTTATACCTCAAATAGCATTTTTGTTCTTGTTTTTGGCTGTTTTAGAAGAAAGTGGCTATATGAGTAGAGTAGTTTTTTTGATGGATAAAATCATGCGTCGTTTTGGTTTAAGTGGAAAAAGTATTGTGCCATTAATATCAGGTACAGCTTGTGCAATACCTGCAATAATGGCCGCAAGGAATATTGAAAGTTGGAAAGAACGTTTGTTAACTATTTTGGTAACTCCATTTACTACTTGTTCGGCAAGATTACCGGTATATGCTATTATTATTAGTTTGATTATTCCAGATACTGCTAATTATTTTGGCTTTAGTGTACAAGCATTGGTACTTATGGCTCTTTATTTGCTAGGTTTTATTGCTGCTATTGGTTCAGCATATATTCTTGATAAAATATTGAAGTTAAGTTCTAAATCGTATTTTGTAATAGAAATGCCAAATTATAAATTACCACTATTAAAAAACGTGTGGTATACGGTGCTAGAAAAAACTAAAACATTCGTTTTAGAGGCAGGAAAAGTTATTTTAGCAATTTCTATTTTATTGTGGGCTATGGCTTCTTTTGGTCCATCGGATAATTTTAACAACGCTAAAAGTATTGTTCAATTGGAATATACTAATTTAAGTAATGAAGAACTAGCAACTAAAGTAGCTGCTTATAAATTAGAACAGTCATATATTGGTATCCTAGGAAAAACTATTGAACCTGTAATACAACCATTGGGATATGATTGGAAAATAGGTATTGCATTAATAACGTCTTTTGCGGCTCGTGAAGTTTTTGTAGGAACTTTAGCTACAATATATAGTGTTGGTTCAGAAGATGAATTACCTATAAAACAAAAGATGAAAAAAGAAGTTCACACAAAGACTTTAAAAAAAGTATACACTTTTGCAACGGGTATTTCTTTATTATTATTTTATGCCTTTGCCATGCAATGTA
>Ga0105354_1002265_pt1 | contig 11530 bp, 8 predicted proteins | sample GOMGulsemesocosm_FD_83658 | JGI IMG/M metagenome (GOLD analysis project Ga0105354, IMG submission 83658) | Methane-oxidizing microbial communities from mesocosms in the Gulf of Mexico - GOM9B Gulf of Mexico | ecosystem: Environmental > Aquatic > Marine > Cold seeps | place: USA: Gulf of America...
GTTATTCCCTAATGATGAATCATAACACCGTAGTCGTTTTCTACCCGAGCTCCCAAAGGGCAATGCGATAATCGACCAACTACGTCGTTATAAAATGGAGGTGGGGAACGACCACACCACACATTTTAAGCCTAGTATTTGGCACTATTCTCGTCTTGCTGAAATCGAGGACTTCCAAATTTCTTGGGTATATACATTAAATAATGCTAATTTTTAACTAGATAAAGTAATAACTTAGCTATAATAAATAAGAAAAATATGTCATTAACCTTAAAAGGATGTTTTATGCTTGTTATAAAGTTATTGTTTAAGCTTTTATTAATTATCTCTGTTGTTTTAATTACTACTTACACTTCAAATGTATTTGCACAAAAAAAGTATACTATTTACTTAGATGCTGACTTTAGTGGTGCTACAACGTCTAGTTTGGCTATACAGCAAGGTATTACTACCGCATTAGCTGAAGTTAATCACAAGATGCAAGGCATTCCTTTTGAGCTTGTTATAAAAGACCATAGAGCTAACTCATTACGTAGCCGACGTAATTTAGAGAACTTTCTTGTAGATGAACAAGCTTTAATGGTGTTTTCTGGACTTCATTCACCCCCTTTATTAGCGAATAAAGCTTTTATTAATGAAAATAAAATATTGGTGTTAGATCCATGGGCAGCAGCGGGCCCTATTACACGAAGCACCTCAGCACAAAATTGGATATTTCGCTTATCCATAGATGACAGTAATGCCGGTAGCTTTATAAGTAAAAAAGCACTTGCACAAGGTTTTAGAAAGCCTTACTTATTATTAGAAGACACGGGTTGGGGTCGATCTAATGAAAAAACGATGACACAAGCGCTACAAGAGTCATCAATAAAACCTGTTGGTTTATCTTGGTTTAATTGGGGCACAGGAAATAATCACGCTAAAGTTTTACTGCGAGATATTAAAGCCAGTGGTGCAGATGTGATCTTTTTTGTTGGCAATTCGGTAGAAGGCATTACTTTTATCAATGCTATGGTTGAATTACCCCCAAGTGTACACTTACCCATAAGAAGTCACTGGGGAATAACGGGTGGAGACTTTACTAAAAAAGTCCCTGCAACTCACCGCGAACAAGTTGATTTACAGTTTATCCAAACTAACTTCTCATTTGTTAATGATAATCTATCATCGTTTGCTGAAAGTGTATTAGCCTTGGGTATTAAATCAAATGGAGGTCTAAAAAACAAAGGTGATATTAAGGCACAAACCGGTTTTATTCATGCTTATGATCTTACTAAAATTGTCATTGCTGCCATAGGACAAATAGAGTTAACGGGTAATAAAGACCAAGACAAAGTTCTGATTCACCATGCATTAGAACATTTAGTTAAGCCTGTTCAAGGTTTATTGAAAACATATCAGCAACCATTTTCCCCATTTAGTAAGCACAATTTTAATGCTCACGAAGCACTTACGATTACAGATTATTCAATGGGAAGATATAACACTAGAGATGAGGTTGTTTTACTTAAGTAACCTTAACTCTGGATAAGCAGAACTTGCTCAATATTCCCCTTTGTTCGATTCTCATCGTTAAAACGTAGATAAGTAACAAGTTATTCATAAACGTTTTGCCTTGATAATCGAATAAATTGAAACATTGATAGAGTTTATTGCGACTTAACCTTTTAAGTTTTATTGTTAACAACCCAAGTTATTTTTACTTAAACATCAAAGACTCATTATCCAGAGTTCAGGTTAAATAGAAAAGAGTGTATTAAGTTAATATTTTTAAATGATTGAGTGATATAGATGATTAAAACGACAGTATCTTTTGCTCTCGCAAGGTTTGTTTTTATTAGTTGTGTTGGTTTAGCGGTGATTATTACTGGTTTGGTAAATAATCATGTCGTTGAGTTAGTGAACACTGAATATGAAAAATTAGCAAAAAGAGAAATTAACACATTAAATAATAATTATCGTGTACTTATTGATCACCATTTTATTTTATTGAAAGAGCACTCCCAAAGAGCAATATTCGTTCAAGCCTTAATGCAGCCTAAGAGAAACTTGGGAATAATAAAAGATTATATGGCAGGTTTAACATTGTTGGGTAAAAAGTATGATGAAACCCTACTTGATTTTGAGGGCACAACATTGCACTCCACCTTAGACACGGCTATTAACTACAAAGAATTTCCCTGGTTAGAGGGCTTACTCAATCAAAAAGAGAGTAGCTCTATCCAAATATTGAATATTGGGGGACAGTATTTTTGGTGTATAGCGTTTCCAGTACTATATAACCAGCAAGTGGAAGGTGTTTTAGTCGCCAATATACCTCTAGATACTATTCATTCAGGTCAACTTGATACTGAAATGCTTGATGGTTTAATGATTGAAGTAGTAAAGGAGGCACAAACCATTGCTACTTTTGGTAAACAGGTAATAGGCGCTAAACAGAGCATACAATGGCAAGATGTAGGGGTTAGTTTTAACTTTACTGTAGATGAAGAGAATAGGAATAAAGCTTTATCTAACTTGGTTATCCAATTGGCGAGTTATATTATCCTTGCTATTGTCTTCACAACATTATTAGCATATTTCTATGGGTATCGTTATTTTGTTAAGCCTATCCTCGCTCTTTCTCAGTTAACCTCCAGCCTTGAAAAGGGTAATAAACACAAAGCACTTCAAGATGACTTAAGATTTAGTGAGTTTGCCAGTTTATTTAAGCAATTTAATCTCATGGGGGAAAAAGTAGCTAAAAGGGAACAAGCGTTAAAACAAAGTTATGAGCAAATATCAAATACTAATGAGGAGCTAAAACAAAGTGAATCCCAATTAGTTCAATCTGAAAAAATGGCCAGTATTGGCGTTCTTGCTGCAGGTGTAGCCCATGAAATTAATAATCCAATTGGTTTTATTCGTAGTAATTTAGAAGTGTTAGAAGAGTATTTTTCTGATATTGAAAAGTATTATCATGAATTTAACGAAACACTTGCCAGTGAAGAAGACAAGGAAAATCATAGAAAGTTAGCAAAAAAGCATGAGTTAGAGTTCCTTTTTAAAGATTCTCCGCCACTGATAAAAAGTAGCATTTCAGGTGTAGACCGCGTTACTGAAATAGTCAAAAGTTTAAAAACTTTTGCTCGAACTGACCAACCGGAAAAAGCACTGATAGATATTAATGAAGGTCTGAGGGCAACACTGAATATGGTTCACAATGAATTAAAATACTGTTGCAAAGTTCATGTGGATTTACAATCTTTACCTGAAGTGCATGCATTTCCGGGTAAATTGAACCAAGTATTTATGAATTTATTGATAAATGCTGGGCAGTCCATAGTCGGTAAGGGCGATATATTTGTTAGGACTTTTATTGATGAAGATTATATTGTTATTGAAATTGAAGATACTGGCGCAGGTATTGACGCGGTTAATATAGCGCAAATATTTACTCCTTTTTATACCAGTAAACCTGTCGGTGAGGGCACTGGTTTAGGCCTATCTATTAGTCACCAAATAATTGAACAACATGATGGGAAAATAACAGTCAGCTCAGAGTTAGGTAAGGGCAGTTGCTTTTCGGTTTACATACCAATGGATTAATACCAAAAACTGACCCGTTATCTCAATATAGGGAAGCAACCAAACATATTATATTGACTAATCATCTTCGCCACTACAATCATTACTTCATGGTTTAGTTAATAGTGAAAATATAACGAGCATCAACATAAAAATAATAGAGTTACCTGCCCGTTGCTACGTATTAGCTTAACAGGTAAGTAGGTAATGTTGGACATCTAATGCTCTACTCTCCCATGATTCATCAATTACAGCTTCTTTTCTCAATTGCTTGATATTAGTAATCGCGAGTAAGTCATCTATAGTATCAATTTTGTTAAAATTAATTGCTGGAACTATTTCAGCATTAGCGAGTAGAATTGCTTGATAAAAGGGCTTAGCCGAGTCAGCTATTTGCAGGTATTTTCGATATCCATTTAAGGCATTAAAATCTGTTGTAACTATTGGCGTACCGCTAGCTAAATACTCTCTTAATTTAAGAGGGTTACACATTTGAATTTGCTTATTGTCCACAAAGGGCAGGATGGCAACATTCCAATTTTGTATGTATTTAGGCAAATCAGTGTGAGGCTTAGATCCTAAAAAATAGACATTGGAAAACTGTTGTAACTTATCAACATTACAATCAATTTTACCAATAAACACAAAGCGCCAATGGGGTAATGCCTTAATTGTTTGCACTAATAGCTCTTGATCTAACCAAGTTGAAATACTGCCGTAAAACCCAGCGATAGGCCTACCCTGTGGTAAATCAACTGGAGTTATTTTTGCCTTTTTACTAAAGAGTGAAAAATTGACTCCATGTGGAATATTAACTGCTTTGTCACGTGGAAATTTGTCGAGTAATTTTTCACTAGCGGTAAAGATATAGCTAGATTTTTCAATTAACTGCTTTTCCTTTTGTGTTACAAATTGATGGTCAACACCCGCAAGGCTATTAAAGTCATCACCGCAATAATATACGCAAGGAGCATTGCTAAACAACTCTAAATAATCAACCGAAGTAGGTAAAGACGCCCAAATTATAGGATCTGAAAAATTAAGTCTCTCGCTGGCTACCTTAAGTTGCCACTTTAAAATTATCTTACTCACTTTTAAAGTGAACCAGTTACTGGCACAGGGGATCACTAAAGGGGTAATGATAAGGAAATTACTATTGTCCTGCTTAGATATATCATTATTATTGGGATTAAAGAAGAAAGACTTAGCCTTATTAATTAGTCTTAACAGGTCATGCCGGGTTAACCTTGGTTTTCTTAAGCCAATAGAATTAAGCCAAATAACGGGTCTATTTTGTCCAAGTATTTTTACTATATGTTGAGTTGAACTAGGGTGTGCTTCCCAGTCTTCCCCAAAAACAAGAAGTGGTCTATTTTTATTCGTTGATGCTGAAACTTTAGAATTAATCATTATCTTCCCCTTGTATTGACTTTATAACTCTTGCGGGTACTCCTGCCGCTAATACAAAGCTGGGTAAATCCTTAGTGACAACACTTCCAGCAGCTACAATAGTGCCACGGCCAATAGTTACATTTGGCATTACTTTTACCCCAGTGGCTAACCAAACATCGTCCTCTAAAACAATATCTCCGACCTGTGAGTCTTCTTCGGGTCTCCCTAATGCACGTAATTTGGCATTAAAAGGATGTCCGGGATAACCGGCTAATAAACAATCCCCAGCAATGCGGACATTATTGCCAATGCTAATGGTCTTCCCCACAGAGATTGAAGTGCGCCAGCCAATACCAACATTATCACCTATGATTAATTGTGGGATGTGTTGTCCGACAGCACGGCCGCTGATTGTTGTCATGGCAGCTAACCTGACTTTATCACCCATAACGATGTCTAGGCTGCCAATAACTACGGGTAATCCCCCATATAAGTAAAGCTGTTTGGGGTTGTTTTTAAGTCTAGATTTAAACAAAGGTGTGTAATAGATAATACGCAATACATCGGAAATAGTTTGCTTTAAGACTATATGAGTCAGATAAAGTAGCTTAAATACAAACGGGATGTTTGGCATTTCTATGGTTTTGATTTTAAACCATAGTGTTTTAATCAGTTGGGCAAACAAACTATCGCTTGTTTTAGCCCACTGCTTAGCATGATCTATATTAAAGGTACTCATTCTACTGTCACCGATTTAGCTAAATTTCTTGGTTGGTCAACATTTTTCCCTAAGCTCTGAGCACTATACAATGCAAGTAATTGCATCGGGATTACGCTGATTACGGGGAGAATCGACTCAGGTATAACAGGCAATTCAAAGAACTCACCTTCTTGTAGCTTAATATGATCTTTTATACTTTGATCGCCAATAATAAACAGTGGTGCATTTCGTGCCTGTACTTCTTTAATATTTGAAAGTAATTTATCTGTCAGGGTATTTTTCGGTGCAATGACCAGTACTGGCATCTGCTCATCAAGCAGGGCTATGGGTCCATGTTTTAATTCGCCTGCAGCATAAGCTTCGGCATGAATATAACTAATCTCTTTAAGTTTTAACGCCCCCTCTTGTGCAATAGGGGTTAGCATGCCACGGCCAAGAAATAGTATGTTTTTATAGTTAGATAGCTTTTGGGCCATCTTTTTCATATCAGTGCAACGTTGTAAAACTTTCTCCATGATATAAGGTAACTGGATAAAATTGTTTGATAAAACAGCTAACTCAGTCTCTTTTATAAAAGCTCTTTGTTTTGCTGCCTCAAGCGCCATTTTATAAAATATCGCTAATTGACAAGTAAATGCCTTCGTCGAGGCGACACCAATTTCAGGACCCGCGTAAATTTCGAAGGTGAAATTTGACTCTCGTGCGATGCTACTATTAACAACGTTGACTAAAGCGAGTGTTTGAGCTTTTTTACTTTTCGCATACCGTAATGCTGCTAAAGTATCTGCTGTTTCTCCCGATTGAGAAACAAAAATGGCTAGTTCATTTCCCATGACAATCGGTGAACGGTAACGATATTCTGAGGCTATATCTATTTCCACTGAGATATTAGCGTATTTTTCAAACCATGACTTTGCTACTGAGGCGGCATAATATGAAGTGCCGCAAGCAATAATGGTAATCTTGCTTAAGTCCTTAAAATTAATTATTGAATATTCGCTGGTGTGGTTATTAACCGATAGTCTTTTAAGTAGATCAACTTGCTCAAATATTTCTTTTTCCATAAAAGAGCTATGATCTCCTTTTGAAACCATTTTTGTGCATTGCTTGTTACTAATATAGTTAATTTTTTTATTGATAGAGCGACTACAAAGTTTAATTTCATTTGTATTTAACTTTATTAATTCATTATCTTTTGGGTAATAAATTTTACCGCTATCAGCACCTAAAGCCATTGCATCTGAAGCCATATAGGAACCATTATTTCCCTGTGAAATAACTAAAGGACTATCTTTTTTAACTGCATAGAGGTTATTGCTAGCCCCATTTATTAGTATTCCTAGTGCATAACTGCCTTTCAATTGGCTGATAGCTTTCTCAACAGCCTCTTCCTGAGTCAATTTCTGACTCAGGTAGTGATTTATCAAGTGGGGGACTACTTCACTATCAGTTGAACTATTAAAGTGATGGCCCCATTGTATTAATTGTTTTTTTAGTTGAAGGTAATTTTCGATAATACCATTATGTACCACAGAAACTTGGCCACATTGATGAGGATGTGCATTGGTCACATTAGCTCTGCCGTGGGTTGCCCAGCGGGTATGCCCAATACAACAGTCACCATCAATAGGTTGCACGGATAATCGTTGTTTGAGGTTACTTAACTTACCCTCTGCTTTTATCGTTTTAATTTCATTATTAGATAGTATTGAAATGCCAGATGAGTCGTAACCACGATACTCAAGTCTGCCTAAACCTTCTAATACAGGTTTGATTGCTGATTTTGTCACTGCCCCAATAATTCCACACATAACAAATACCTCTTTAAATGATTAACCTACTTCATCTTAATGGTTGCAGTTATCAGGCCAGATTTATAAAGTTAACCTTATCAGTGCTTTACGTCATATTTCGAATGTTTTACTTTGCAATTTGCAAAGTGGCTTTTGCTAATTAGGAATGCATTTAAGAATTTGAGAATAACAGCGCAAATTGCAATATTTTTGTGATGAATGTTTAGCTTCTTGGGATATTTTCAATAATAAAGTGGGATCGTCAACTAACCTAGTTAGTGCTTTAGTTAAGCTTTCCATGTTATTGGGAACATATTTTATACAGTTGACCCCGTCTATCAGGTGTTGATCCCAATAAGCATTATCAGCAGGGATCACGATGGCGAGTCCAGCAGCCATTGACTCTAAAATAGATAGTCCAAAAGGCTCATTTTCTGAAGTAGAAATGAATACTGATGACTCTGCTCTAATGTCATTTAAATTTTTTGGATCTGAGTACCAGTGAATATTATCCACCTTATTAAAGCTATTTAAATCGATATAGGCGTCGGTTGAAGGCTCAATATAACAAACACTAGCAAAATATTTATCCCTCTCCTTAGCGTTGTTATTTAATTTGGTCATAGCAGCTATAAATAGCTCTACACGCTTCCACCTTAATAACGAAGCTGCCCATATAAAGCCAATTTTTTTATTATTTGTTTTTGCTTTTATTGTTGAGCAATTAATACCATTAACAAAAGGCATAAATTTTTTATGTTCGATATAATGACCACTATTTTTGCGGCCATTATTACGGTAGGATTTTAATGCAAATATAATAGATGCTTGGGTAGATGGTAGGTAAAACACTTGTTTTGCTCTTGCTAAACCAAATCCAGATACTTTGGATTTAGCAATGTCTCCCTGAATTAATTGAATGATATCCATATTTATTAATTCAGTTAGCAGGTAAAGCGAAAAATCAACATTCGGTCCAGAAAAGCCAATTATTTTTGTAAACCTCTTTAGTTTTATTATATTGGCTAACAACGAAAATAAATATACAAAATGTTTTAGAAAATACAATATTCCGGTTGTTTTACTCTGTAACCAACCAGGAGAGAACAAGGGCACGAAGTTCACGTTATCATTGCTGCCATCACACCATGAGTGTTTATCGTTTGATATAACCCATACTTCAATATTACTAGGTAATTCAGACAGGATGTTTTTCATCACTTTTTTAGAGCCGCCTTTATAAGGCACAGGATCATAAATCAGTACGCGTTTAATCATGACTATTTCTCCATGAAAACTTCAATATTACCTGCTTGTAGGCTCTAATTAACGGGGCAACTAAGGCCTTTGTAAAAAATGCTTTGAGTAATGTTCTCACGTGTAAAAAAATGCACACGGTAACACTGTGTTTGGTTTTAGTTTTTAATAAGTTTTGGTAAGCAAGATTGAAAGCAATAAATTGATGATTTAACGAAAAATTCTTTACAATATGTTGTTGTGCATTTTCAGCTAACTCTTTCCTTAAAAGAGGTTTTTCTATCAAAGATCTTATAGCGTTAATAAGTGCATTGGTATTGTTGGGGGATATTAAAAGGGCATTTTCCTTGTCAGTATATATCTCATTTATTCCAGTGATATTACTGGTGATTATAGGAAGTTTAGCAATACTTGCTTCGGCTAGTGTTAAACCAAAAACTTCTTCAGAGGGTACTGAAATAAAACAATCGGCATTGCTTGAGTAAACTTCTGCGACATTATCACTCGCTGAAAATATATTAACTTGCCGATGTAAATTTAGTTTATCAACCAACCGCGTTAGATTATCTTTTTCGCTGCCAGAGCCAACAATAGCCAATTTAATTTGATATTCAGCTTTTAATTTATCTACCGCATACAGTAATTGATGCACTAATTTTCTAGGGATTAATGAGCCCATATATAAAATGACAAAATCTGTTTTTGTTGCAGACAGCTCTGCTCTTATGTCTCGAGGTTTTCGGCATCGCACTCGTTCTGGGTCAATACCATTATAAATAACTTCTACCTGCTGATTGCTAAATTCATTGTGCTTAAAGATATTAGTGACAGATTGGCTGACACCTATGATGCTATCTGCGCCGTGAAACAATAAGGTTAATCTGTCTCTATACATATAACGCGCATGTAAATGCAGTAATAATGGAGTACCGCTAAATTTGCATATAGGTACCATCCATTGGCAGGGCGCGCCATTATTACAATGCACTAAAGAAATATTGTAGGCTTTTATTATTTCTTTTGCTTTAAGCAGTAACTTGAAAAACTGTAAAAAATTCCATCGAGGTAAAGTCCAGTAACCCAGGCAAACAAACTTATCTTTAATAACCTCAACGCCCAGAGCTGTTGCTTTTTTGGCTAAAAGGTCACTATTACACCAAAGCACGGGAGCGTAATTATTTTCTTGTGCCGATTTAAGTAAGTCTAATAGCACAACTTCACTGCCTCGGATCCAGTTTTCACCGTAGTGAACATATAAAATCTTTGTTTTAAGCTCTTTATCTTGTGAAATATATTCAGACATATTACTTCTCCTGCTTATTAATAAATAAGCGACAGATTACGGTGGTTTGTTATTTTTTATCTGTTTCGTTGGCGCCTTTTTTTGAATTCAAATAACGGTTTAAGGCAATAACCAAAGCCACTTGCAAATAAATTGCCCAGATAAAGCCTTGTGTTAGAAATGTGCCAGAAACGATAAAACCAATAATGCCGGCAGGTGCTGCATTAAGTGCGACACGTATGCCTGGGGTATGGGGTTCATCATTGACTGTTTTCAACATTTTTAAAGACATCAGTAAAGTGCTGACAATTAAAGAAACGAATAATATAAGGCCAACGAAACCAGATTCAGCCAACACACCAAACCATGTCGAATGAACAGCATGATTCATTCCATCCCAATGGGGGCTATAGGCAAAATAATTGTAATAAAAATTGCTGATGCCTACACCTAATATGGGATTATCTAGTGCCATATTCCATGCGGCTTCCCATGCATATAATCGACCCATTGCCGATTCATCTATGCCTTCTTCTGCAGCGCCACCGGAAGATCGTTCACTGATGCCCGCAACAATAAATAAAATCATTACAGAAATTGCACCACCAGAGAATAATAAAACCTTGGATCGTACGCGGTTATAGGCAAATAGACTTACCACGGCTAAAAACCCTAACAAGCCGCCTCGGCTTTGAGTCGCCAATATTGCATAAAGTAAGATACAAAAAGTAGTAAAGCTGAAAAATCGTTCAAATCTTGAAAGTGACTTCTCTAGAAAAGTGGCAATAGAAAAGGCCATGGGGTACAAGAGCACCAGCGCTAAATCATTTGGATCGCCAAGTAAAGATCCTATGCTTCGACCTATAGTGACTCGAGTACCTTCAACTAAGCCAATATTATTGAACTTGTTATACAAGGCTACCAAGCCAACACAAGCACCAGCAAAGATAAATACCCGACTTGCGGTAATAAAGTGGATTTCTTTGCGCATCATCCAGGCAATGATAAAAGTCATTAATATAATTTTACTGTAAGTTCCTGACCAAGACTTTATTGCTACGGCGACATTACTAGCAAAAGGTATAGCAATGGTCACCAGTATAAAAAATAGCAATAAAAAGGTGAATTGTGTACACCAGTAAGGGTGAAGATTTTTACTGATGGTAGCTCGTAAAAAAATCACAAATATTGAAGCTAACGCTAATAATAGAGGTAATTTTATCGGCTCTAAAAATGGAAAAACTTCATGTATGCGGAAAAACGAAAAAACGACAAAGGCTAGCACAATATAAAACGAGAAATTAACCACCCCCCAAAGAGCAAAGGGAATTAATCCTATAACAATGAGGATTAAGGGCTGAGGGAAAAAATATAATGCTAATGTCATTAGCATTAATATCAGCGTCATGCATGTAACTGTGACAGGAGAATCAGTCATGATCAGCTCACTTGTCCAAACCAGGTGGCGACAACAGCAGCGCTAATTGCCGGATATAAATAACCAAATTTGTACGGCAA
>Ga0105354_1002266_pt1 | contig 11530 bp, 9 predicted proteins | sample GOMGulsemesocosm_FD_83658 | JGI IMG/M metagenome (GOLD analysis project Ga0105354, IMG submission 83658) | Methane-oxidizing microbial communities from mesocosms in the Gulf of Mexico - GOM9B Gulf of Mexico | ecosystem: Environmental > Aquatic > Marine > Cold seeps | place: USA: Gulf of America...
ATACGATGAATAGTCCGATAATGAACCGGAATTTCATACAGCAAAAAGCTTTAATATAATAACTTTATATAAGGTGATGGCTGACTGTGAAAGGGAAAGCAAAACACGAAAAATTACTGGGGATTAACGTTAACTAGCTGAGGAAAGCTAATTAACGCTGAGAAATATACTTAGTTTTGTAGGAAAAGTAAACATTTTTTTATAACAATATTCCTATCACCAAAATAACCAATTAAATAATGATTAATATTTGTGTTTAATTAACGAGTACATTTTATCGATAAAATATCACATTCAACATTATCGAGTATTTTCTCAATGGTATTGCCAATGAACTTGCCATTATTACCCATGCCCATTACCAATAAATCTACTTGGTGTTCAGTTACTAATTCTGGTAATTCGCATTCTGCTATGCCTGCAACTAAGTGAGTTAGTTTTTCATCAAAAGTATAACCACTCAGTAATTCATCAAATGCTACTTTGTGATGAAATTTTATCGCCTCACTGTAATCATTAAAATCACCATTCACTAAACTATGGTCCATACCCACAGAGCTCATACCTTGCCAGAGTTCTACCCCTATAGGCTGATAACAATGGCAAACATGAGTTTGGCTATCAAACAACTCAGACATGACCAAACTTGCCTGCAGGATCTTAGCATCTAATTTTTCAACTGTATTGTGAGTTTCTTCTGGATTAACAGCTGCCATGATACGCTGATATGAATACTCTTTAATGTTTTTCGTTAGTAATAAAGGAACTGGGCAGTGCTCTAACAATTGCCAATCGCTAGGAGTGAAAAATATTTTATTAATGATTGAATCTTGTTTGGTTGATTTTATTACCATAGAGACATCAGTATTATCTACCTTAGCTAATACTGCACAACTCACATCAGCATGCCAAACGACATCTATAGTAACTACAATATTAAGTGCCTTTATTTCAGGTATATAGGTTGATAACCAGCGAACTTTAGAGGCTAAATATTCCTTTTTTAAGTCATCTAATTGTGCTTGTTCAAGATTCCAATGGCTAACACATTGACTATTATAAACGACAAGAAACAATTCAATACTGGCAGATGTTTTCTCGGCAATATTTATTGCTTGTATTAATGATGCTTGCTGATCACTACACGAGTCCATTACCACTAAAATAGTTTTAATTAAATTCATCTTTACCCCCTAACAATCAAGCGTTAATTAATAATTAGCTTATTCATTAAAAAATAATATCAATGACTTCTCTTACTTAAAAATTAGTTGAATATGCAAGGATTAGCAATGAATTTTCAATAAGGTTAGCTATAAGTTGATTTAGATAAAACAACAAATAGCTATAGCTTTACTTTGACCTACAAACGGAGAAATAGCATCATTGTTACTAACCATTAAACGATCTAACAAAGCATTAGAAACTGAAGAGACTATTGCCCAACAGGTATTATACCCTTAACGGTTAACTCGCCTAAGGTTTCTGTAACGTCAACCTTATGATATTTAAGAGCAAATGACATTGCTTGCAATTTACACTGACTCTTACCATCAACTAAAATTTTACTTTGTGGGCATAACTTTATTTTTCGGATTGCTTGCGGGGTATCAAATTCCATTTTAATCATTCCTTTGAAGAGAGACTCGAAATGTCCATTTATCGTACAAACCTGAGTGTAGGTTAAATATAAAATAATGCTAGTCAAAATATTTTATTGATATGTTTTTAAGATAAAAAATATTAAAAACCCTGAATATCAAATATTTAAAAAACATGTATTTTTGCTGATAACGAATACAATGGCGAGAATAGAGCTATTATTCATCAAAGCATTAATAATATAGTGACTATGGTTCAAAGCTGTCATGTAAAAATATTAATAGAACTAGTTATCAAACCGTTTTAAATAAGTACATTCAGGAGTAAACGATGTTAGAAATGGCAGTGATATATCTCGCCGCGGCAATCATTGCAGTACCCATAGCAAAGCGTGTCGGCTTAGGCTCAGTGCTTGGTTATTTGTTAGCTGGAATATTGATTGGACCTTTCTTATTAGGCCTAGTTGGTGATCAAACAGATGTAATGCATTTTGCCGAGTTCGGCGTTGTGATGATGCTATTTTTAGTCGGTCTTGAATTACAACCTTCTCGTTTATGGAAACTAAGACATTCGATTATTGGCTTAGGTGGCTTACAAGTTGTTATAACTACACTGCTTATCTTCGTCGCCTGTTACACTATTTTTTCACTAGCTTGGCAAACTTCACTGGCTATAGGGTTAATGTTGGCACTTTCATCAACGGCCATTGTTTTACAAACTTTAAATGAAAAAGGTTGGATAAAACAAGAAGCGGGTCAAAACTCCTTCTCTGTATTACTCTTTCAAGATATTGCTGTGATACCCATTTTAGCCTTAGTCCCCTTATTGGCCTTCAGTGACAACATAAGTTCCTCTAGCGCTCATGGCAACTTGATTGAACATTTTCCTGTTTATATTCAAACGCTAATATCAGTTGGAGTTATCGCTGCAATTATATTGGCCGGTAAGTATATTTCAGCACCATTGTTTCGCTATATCGCCGAGACACGCTTACGTGAGCTATTTACTGTATTCGCGTTATTTCTCGTCATTGTTATTGCGGTAATCATGAATAAAATTGGTTTATCTCCTGCCCTAGGAACATTTTTAGCTGGCGTCGTTTTAGCCGAAAGTGAATTTAGACATGAACTGGAAGTTGATATTGAACCGTTCAAAGGACTACTACTTGGTTTATTTTTTATTACTGTCGGCGCATCAATAGATTTTCCATTACTGTTTGATGAACTAGGATTAGTGACATTATTAGTTGTGTCGTTAATTGTTATCAAAGCTGCGGTCTTATTTTGCTTAGCGACGTTATTTAAAATGGCGAAAAAGCAAAGATTACTCTTTACTCTTGCCCTAGCTCAAGGCGGGGAGTTTGCTTTTGTGCTGCTATCACTCACTTCTACTTTGCAGATACTCACACCAGAGCAGAGCAAAATCACGACCTTGGTAGTGGCTATCTCTATGCTGATGGCGCCTGTCTTATTAATCATCTATGAAAAAATACTCGAAAAAGAACAAGAGGATACGGGAGCGTTTGATAAGGTAGAAGATATAGAAGCAACAAAGAGTGTTATCATTGCGGGTTATGGCCGCTTTGGTCAAATTGTCGGCCGTCTACTGAGTTCGCAAGGCTATCATTCATCTATTTTAGACCACAGTCCAAGTCAAATTGAAATGTTAAAGAGATTTGGTAATAAAGTATTTTACGGTGATGCCGCACGAAAAGATTTATTAGAAGCCTCTGGAGCAAAAGAAGCGCAATTGTTAGTAATAGCTATTGATGAGCCGGATAAAATCATTGAAATTGCCCTACTCGCGCAAAAGCATTACCCAAACTTACAAATTGCTGCCCGCGCGATTGATCGCCATCATGCTTATGAGCTATTACGTATCGGTGTAAAGGCAATTAAACGAGAAACGTTCGAATCAGCTTTAGAGTTAGGCGTTTCAGCGCTAGAGTTGCTTGGCAATAGCCCCGAGGATTCTAAACGTGCAGGCAAGTTATTTTCCGATCACGATAAAGAATCAATGCATGTATTATCTGAAGTATGGGGGGACGACCATAGTTACGGTGTTGCCGTGAAACAACGTATGGAGCTGCTTCAACAAGTACTCATTAGTGATAAAGAAGACCAGAGTAAAATGCAGACTTGTCAAAAGTTAAAAGAAGAAAGTTAAAACGATAAAATCTTCGCTTATAAAAGACAAAAAGCCCCTATCACAAAGATAAGGGCTTTAATTAACAATTTAATACTGATAATTTAAGTTATTAAATTAATTCACTTTTTGTTGGCGAGCCAATAAAACCAATGCCATTAACACTAAAATAAAAGACGCTGGCTCTGGTAGATCAACAGGGGTTTCAGATGTAACAGAATAAGCTTTGCCACTACTGCTTACATCAGTAAGAACATCACCAAAGTCATCTCCAAAAGCTACGTTACTTAAATCTAACGTTCCTGAGCCATTATCGATGACAATAAAGTCAACACTCGCTAATACAAAGCTGCTCAAACCATCTTGTACAACTAAGAGTTCGTCCCACCAAGCATAACTTATTTCTGACAGGCCTAAACTGTCGGCCATTACATCAAGGTGTTGGTCACTACCGCCGTCCCCAACATTAAGTTTGTTTCCAAAACTGCTCGATGTGAACTCTATTATCGAATTGTCCCAACTAATATTTAAGTCAAATGAAGCAAGTAACTTTTGAAAAGCACTTGTGTCTTCTTCAATCTCTGAAATGACAAGATCTGCCGTTAAGACATCACCAATTTGATAACTGTCTTGGTTTAAATTAATGCTAAGTAATGTTGCCTGAGTATTTATCGAGACGAAAAGTAGTGCTATTAATAATATTAATTTTTTCATAGTGACTTCCTTTTTAATTTATGAATATGTTTACGCTAATTTAGTTCTACAGCACAGCGAGAACGTGTACATAACGCCATTAATGCTCTGACATCTCTACTATTAATTACGCTATCTCGGTTGAAGTCATGTTGAATATCATCAGCTTCACCGCTGCGTACCATTGAGGAGAAGTGATTAATATCATTTCTGTCAATATCTCCATCCGCATCAAAATCACCCACAAGTTCAACCGAGCTGTTTAAATTCAGCGAAACAATAACTGGATCATGATCTGAAGCACGGTAAGCACCTTCGGCAAAATAGTTTGATAACTGCTCAGGCGATTTAAACTCAGTGTTGTAATCGAAAATACGAGGCTCGTCGGCATTGATATGCCACACAGTCGTATCAACAACTTGACTAGCTAAATCATTGCTTGCTAGCGCGTGATCTAAGTAACCTATTTCACCGCCAAAACTGTACGAATAACCTGCATTTCCCATATGGTCCGCGACCAAGTTATGATAGTTACGGTCAGTAATGGCATTGATTGGATCTTCCTTACCATAAGCATTTAAATCACCAATAATAAGGAAGTCACTATCTACAGAGCCAGTAGGATTAGTATTTAACCAAGCAGCTAATGCACTACCTGCTTGTGTTCTTAGCTCATTCCAACACCCTTGTCCGTCACCTTGATCGGCATTATTGCCCGACGCGCTGCCACAACTTCCTTTCGACTTAAAATGATTAACTGCAATTGTTAATTCTTCATTTGTCGCTATTTCTTTAAAGGTTTGTACTAGCGGTTGACGGTTACCATAGTCAAATGGACTTTGATTGCTAGTGATAGCAGCACCAACTAATGCAACGGCAGCTGGCTTATAAATAAAGCCTACGGTAATGGAATCACCACCAATACCTGCTTGGTCGATACTGACATAGTTATATGTATCTTCACCTAACCTAGTGTTTAGCTGTGAAACGAGATCCGCAATAGCACTATTACTAGCAAAACCATCATTTTCTAGCTCCATCAAACCAACAATATCGGCATTAATGTCTACTAACGCTGACACTATTTTACTACTTTGACGGTTAAACTCTTCTAAAGTATCTGCACCGCGTGCCGTTGGAAAACCTTGGCCAGCGCCATCACCATTGAAGTAATTTAATACGTTAAAACTTGCTACTTTTAAAGAGCCGTTCCCTGCTAAATCAGGTTGAGTGGCTCTGGTATTAGTCGCACTAAACTGAGGAATATCAGTAGGTAGAATACGGTAAGTGCTAAAACTATAATCAATCACTCCGGTTAAGTTAGACACTGAATCACCTAAGCGTAAAGTATTTAGATAGCTCAACCCTGGAGCCGGAAAAGGTACATTATCCGGGTTTTGCGCATTGTTCATATCATCTAAGGTAATACGATTCCGGCTATTTTTATCGGCTAAAGTGATTGCTTGCTCACTACCTGCGTTATACATATTGGTAGGAAGCATCAAGCGTCCATTAGATAATGTTAACTGACCAAAACGCGCCAAGTTATAGGTATCACTGACTTTTAAGGTATCCGAGAAACTAACCAACATGCCTTCAATTGTTTCCCAGTAATCGCGACTTGATACAGGTAAAGACACTATAGTCGCTGCTATCGCTTCACCAACACCACAGTCCACAAAGTCAGTTGTTGCCGTTAATTGGGTGCGGCCATAATTCTCTTTTATCGTTCCGTTTATTCTGACTTTATCACCCACAATAGGGAAGTTGGCAATATCATTAAAATAAACAAAAATAGCTTCAGAGGTCATTAAATCAGCATCAATATCCTGTGCTTCTTCTTGAACAAAGTAACCTTTCAAACTCGGCACAGCTGAGGTAACACTGCCTTCAATCACCTTAATAGTTCCAACAACAGCGGAGTCACTGGCACTGCCTTGGATTACATGAATAAAGTCTGCTTCATCCCCGCACATTCCTATGAGCGGCTCTTCGCCTGGTTCAGGCTCTGTCGGCGGAGTACTGGATAAATGAGCGCCTAAGTTATCAAAGCTATCTTTCGCATTAGACTGCCATTGTTCTGCTTTAATAAACTCATCCGTGCGGTCAGTATCTCCAGATGTTACTGATGCTAAGCGGACTAATGAAGTATCTTTACCCCAATTTTCTCTAACACCGTAAGTACCCATATTATCAATAATAATATTGCCATGGACGAGTTCGATATAATCGTCACCATTGAAATTAACAGCGCCGACAAAGTGATCAATATAAGGGACTAAATTACTGTCATCGGCAATCTGACTAGAGCCTAAAACCACCACATCATTGGCAAGTAGTTGCCCTGTTAATGTATAACTTCCCGTTACTGTTGCGCTGCCGTTAGAATAAATATTAAATTGATAATCCGCTAAATCGATAGCCGTATCAGTTGGGTTATATATTTCTACCGCTTTGTTAAAGGCTGAGCCTTCAACGTATTCAGAGAAAAACAAGTCGATTCCCGGCTCTACTGGGTCAACTGGGTCAACTGGGTCAACTGGGTCAACTGGGTCAACTGGGTCAACATTAGAGCACGAAGAACTATAAATAGTTGAAATCCACTCTGGATGGTCAATAAATGGGTTACGGTTTCCTTGAAACTCATAAATTTTATTGTTTCGATTAATCTCAAAGTCATCAACAGGATCCGCTTCACTCCAAGCTAACAGCGTACATAATTTACCTAACTTGGCCTCACCACCTGAAGTTAGCATATCAACAACTTGTAAATCAGGTGTCACCGCATCTAATCCGGCATAGCGCGTATCCATATATAAAACAATACGGGCAACATCACCTTTGACTGCGTCTCTTGGCTCAAAAGAATTCCCGTCAACTCGGTTTTCTGGAGACTCAGGTAAAGCATTATCACTGTTGTCGAAATCTAAGTTTCCTCTTGATGAGTTAACCGAAATATCTGTCGGTCTTAAATGGTGAATGTCTGAATAAGCCGAGGCACTAGAGCTTGGAAAACCATGGCTTTTTGCCCAGACATGTTCGCGGTTCCAGTTATCTGGATTACTTGATTGTGAGCCACTACCGTTTGAGTGTTTTGACTTTGAAAGACCGCGATAAAAGAGAATGACATTATCAGTATTAAGGGGATCTTCATCTGTCACTGTTAATGCAGTCCAAGCTTCTGAATACGTTAACTTCTTATGGTTGGCAGATATAACTTCATTAATATTTGTTTTGATAACCTCAGCACTTTGTGCCGAATCTATGGCATTAATAACAGGGGCATAATAAGTAGCGTCATCGAAGTCGGCGGCACTTGCTATAGGGCTTAAATCTGGGCAGTTATAACAAGCATTGGTGACAGTACCACCATCATTATCACCGCCACCATTACCTCCGCCATCGTCAACACCTGAGGTAATTAATACATTGTCTAAACGTATGTATTCAGAGCCAGAGTTATTTGCCATAGACACTTTAACTTGCAAGCTTGCTCCTTCAGGGATCGCTTGAGTTATCGTGGCAGAAGTAAAGTCATCAACCAAGGTATGGCTTGCACTGCCCTTGCCTTGCCAGTTAACTACTTTTACAAAAGGCGCATTATCTACAGAATACCAAAGGTCAAAATAATCAGCTGATTCATGATTGCCACTTTCTTCAGCTAAAACAGAAATATTGAGATTGCTCTTTCCTTGAATGTTAATAGGCTCTGAAAACCAATCAACATTTCCATCAACATCTCTTGCCTCTAATTTACTATTTTTCACTGTAAACCAGTCACTGGTTGCACTTAAGTCGGCATTAGTAACATCAATAGACCAGCGAGTAACGCCATCCATATCGACCGAATCAAAAACAGCACCTTTATTGGCTAATGCTGCGTCATTAAAATCTTCTGCCCAGAGCATCTCGGCACTTATCGCATTATGAGTCATAAAACTTGAAGCAATACAAAGTGCAACCAAGTTTACATTTAACTTACTCTTGCCGAAGAATCGACGTGGGTTTGCCTTACTAGTATTCATTTTATCTCTCCAGATTTTTTCATTTCCATTAGTTAAAAAATACGGCTATCGGCTAAAACTTCAACTTGATTCTGAACGATTAATGTTACAGTTTTGTTATTTAACAGTAGGATTCTTGTAAATACTGACCAAATAGTCAACAACTAATTGTATGTAAAACAATCATTACTAAAAAAGTAATCCGTATGGTCAGATAGGGACAGGGGTTCACGTTGATTTTATTTTATACAAATGAAATGGAATTATATTTTTCTGTTCTTATCAAAATAATATAAAGCTAAGTGGAAATGAGTAGCGCTATATATTACATAGAGAGAAAACAGGAGGCGAAAAAAGCTATGAGATGGGCTTTATCTACTTAGGAGTAATAATGATAAACCTCAAAACTACAGTTTGATAAACGATTTAATGAAGGCATTGTTTTTATCTCATAGAATATTCTAGGCCTGAGAAAAAATGCTTACAGAAATAGAGTTATTTAAGTTATACACAGATATTTAAAGGCCTAATAATTTAATAAATGAACAGGGGCCATATTTTACTAACAAGTGAGCTACTGATTTACATGGTTATTTCAACGACAATTCAATACACTTATAGACATCACCATAGTGTATAACTAGGGTTTAGAGTTAACGTTTACAGTTAACGCATAGAAAGAATACATCAGCTTTATGGAGTTAATAGATAGTGTTCGCAATGTTTTTAAGTGTGGTTTACCTCTTAGCCTTATCTGTTTTATCTTATTATCAGTATTTATCCGCTAACCTGCTCATTGGCTTCATCGTCATCAATGTAATAAGTTTTTTGACTTACGCTATAGATAAATACAGAGCAAAAAAAGGCTATTGGCGCATTAAAGAAACGACACTGCACCTTATGTCGTTAGTAGGTGGCTGGCCAGGAGCCGCTGTAGCTCAACGATGGCTAAAACATAAAAACAGAAAAGTAACTTTTCAAATAAGGTATTGGTTAACTATTGTGGTAAATATCACAGTACTAACAGCATTCCTTTATTTTTATTATCTAACTGACAAAGGTCTTGAGCATTATCACCTTTAAGTAAAATACCTAAAATAGATGATATTTCTTACATAATATATTTATAAAAATGGTGACTACAATGCTTCAGTTAACCCTTTCCACTAAAAAGGCACTGAATATCTTAATCGTTTTAAGCTGTTCTTTATTGCTTTTCATGCCCCGATTACAAGCGAGTGAACTTAACAAACTAACCCGTGAAGAAATTAATAGCTTTCATCAGTGTGAAAAAACATTTGAGTATGATGTGTCCTTTCTTGGCGGAAGTGTTGGTTACTTGCACCGAACAATAAAGTGGCACAAGGGGGAAGAGGAAGTAAAGGCAACAGTAACATCATCTGGAAAAGTGAGTTTTCTTTGGCTCGATTCAACTTACCGACAAACAAGTATCATGCAATACTCAGCTCATTATGAGCATTTTTTAACACCTAGATTTTCACAAACATTAACAGGCATCAAAGCAAGAGAAATGCACGCTGAGATGTCGAATAATGGCCTGTCGTCTACAGTAACTTTAGACTCCCAAATAACTCATTATCATAATGAAAATAAACCTTTATATGATATTGATACCTTAGGCGCACAAATCAGGCTTAACCTATTACAAGGAAAAAAACGTTTTAAGCTTTCTCGCCAGGCAAGCAGTAATATTGAAAATTATCACTTTGAAGTGCTCGGCACCGAGCTTATTGATCACAAAGAATTAGGGGTAATCGCCTCAATTAAAGTCGTTGAAGTGGGTGAGTATAAAGATATGGCTTTATGGTTTTCAGCACAACATGATCATCAAATGATCATGGCTGAACTTGATATGATATTTTCTCCGCTGGTATGGTTAACTCACTTTAGTAAAAAATGTCATTGATAATACAGTATTTAGTGCATTAGGTTTTAGTAATAGTCCACACGTCAACATCAAGATTATTATCACTAATGGCTTTATTCAAACGCTTTAAAAATCGTTTTTTACTTTTCGGATTAACAATCAATACAATACCCGCTTTTTTTCCTGTCATCGCTGAATAAAATAATGCCTGCCCTAAAGACTCAGCCCATTTTTTACCCCAATCATACTCAATAGCATGGGTCTCGGTTAAACAATCAACGCGCGTTTTATCCGCTAATAGATACTCTATTTCACCAGTACAGTGAGCATCAACAAAGTCTGCTTCACGCAATTTAGCTGACTTAGCATGAGCAAAATTACTGGCAGAAAATAAAGTAACCAGAGTGAATATTATAAGTGATGTTAAGAGTACAAGTGGTACACAGAAAAACTGTTTAATCATTAATTTTGTTTCTATTTTTATTATTGTTATTGTTATTGTTGGTGTATTAAACCGGTATCTTCTCTTTCAAAACCATGACATATATAGCCAGTTATCTTGCGTTTTTTCTTAGTTATTTGATGAAAATGCTCATAACCCACTGAAAATGCGAACGGATTGGCATTGTAGTCTGCATAAGACTGATCGCTGCCGTTATTAGCTTCTCTAATGCCCGCGGCGAACGAGCTTAAAAAATCATCCCTATTATTGATCAAGATAATTGCTGAGCCACCGACTCCCTCAACAAGTTCTAGCGCGCCTAATTCAATATACTTATCAACCACTACGTTATTGAAAAAGCCACTGTATTGCTCTGTTTCAACATCATAGGAAACCGGTGAATCATCTGATGCTTCCATTAACGAGACAAATAGCTCTCTTACTTTTTTTGAAATCACGCACAGTTCCTTGCTTAAGATATTTTTTATTCATTAACTTTTTCTAATTTTACTTTCAATTTAAAAAATTAACTAGAGCATTCAGCCTTAATCTCCCCAGATTCATTACTTTTTTAAAGCACTGTACCCATGTCACTTTAAAAATACAGAATTCAGCGGGAATACCTGAAATATACATTTTGATATATCATGGGTAGAAACATCAATAACGACCAGAGCGAGTCATGACAGCAAATAGATAAATTAGACAGCACTCATGCTAAAGTGAAAGTCATTGATCGTATTCGATTTAAATACC
>Ga0105354_1002267_pt1 | contig 11529 bp, 10 predicted proteins | sample GOMGulsemesocosm_FD_83658 | JGI IMG/M metagenome (GOLD analysis project Ga0105354, IMG submission 83658) | Methane-oxidizing microbial communities from mesocosms in the Gulf of Mexico - GOM9B Gulf of Mexico | ecosystem: Environmental > Aquatic > Marine > Cold seeps | place: USA: Gulf of America...
AGAAAGCTCACCGAGTAACAGTGAGAATTTTACTTTAATTGTCTTGTCTTTAATTGTTACATCTTCGCCTAATTGTCGAAGTAAATTAAAAGTGTCTAACATGACTCAATCCTTTGATGGGGTACTTTGAAGTTAGAGTAGAACATATATTTTTATAATTCAATACTCATGACTAATACCAGCCTGATAATCCATTATCAGGCTGACTGTACACTTATCGTGCGTTATCAATAAATTCACACACCTCTTTCATTGGCTCAAGTACACGGGGGGTTGGACGATGCAATACTGTAGCGTTTGGCTGGTAAATATGTTTATTTTTAACAGCGGGTAAAACATCCCACTTTTTCCAATTAAAGAGTTCGTGACTGCGGGTTTGGTTGTCATCAGGGATTAAAATAACCTGAGCGCCTGTTAGTAAAACGTTTTCGGTGCTGATTTTAGGGTAAGGGTTACCAGCTTCGCCAAAGACATTAATACCGCCGCAGCGCGTGATGAATTGGTTAATCCAGCTACCTTTACTAATAGTCATTAAGGGTTTTGACCAGAGTTGATAAAAGGTTTTTATTGGCGCGCGATCTTGATATTGCTTAGTGAGCAATGCAAGTTCGGTTTCAAATTTTATCGCGACAGTTTCAGCTTGTTCACTATGACCTGTAAGTTTGCCTAATGTGCGTATATCACTGGCAATATCCTCAAGAGCTTTAGGATCTGATGCTATAACGTTAAATCCTAGCTTTTCAATTTGCTGAACTTGGTTCATTTTATTACCGCTAGGCCAAGTAATGACCAAGTCAGGCTTTAAGCTAATGAGTTTCTCAATGGTAATGCCGCGATAATCACCAATGATTTCAATCTTCTTTGCTGCCTCTGGATAATCTGCATGTGAAATTGTTGCCACAATCTTATCGCCAGCGCCTATAGCATAAAGTAGCTCAACCGCATGAGGCGACAATGCGATGATACGCTTTGGGTAATCGGTCGAGTCTTTTTGGGCTAAAACCTGAGTACTAACCAATACTGCTGCGATGATAAGGCACCGCGTCACTACATTAATAATCAAAACCAATTCTCGCTTTTACGCCATTATCAAAGGCGTGTCTAGTGGGCTTTACTTCGCTAATAGTGTCGGCAATATCAAGTAATGAGCGATGACAAGCGCGGCCAGTGATAATGACATGTTGCATCGATGGGCGGTTTTTAATGGCGTTGATGACTTCATCACAATCAATGTAGTGATAGCTCACCATATAAGTAATCTCGTCGAGTAAAACCAAATCGAGTGTCTCATCTTGCAACATTAATTTAGCTTGTGCCCATGCGGCTTGAGCAGCTTGAGTATCCAATTCTTTATCTTGGGTATTCCATGTAAATCCTGTGCCCATAACGTGAAAAGCAACACCTAGTTTTTCTAATACATTGCGCTCACCACAAGGCCACTGACCTTTGACAAATTGAACCACAGCGGCTTTTTGGTCATGTCCAACGGCGCGTAATACAGTACCAAAACCAGCGGTGCTTTTACCTTTACCGTTGCCTGTAATTACCATGAATATGCCTTGCTCTTTCGTGGCTTTAGCTACTTTTGCATCGATAGATTCTTTAAGTTTTTGCTGGCGCTGTTGATGTTTTTGTTTTTTTAATTCGTCATTGTCGCTCATGGGAATTCCTTAATGGGTAAAGTAAGTGAGTAGTGTGAGATAGATAACTAGCTCACTTATTTGTTGTGCTTGGCCGAGTAAATCACCCGTATAACCACCGAGTTGTTTGTTGTACCACACCACAATTAATTTTCGAGTGAGCAACAAAAAAACTATTAAAATAACGGCTATATTAAGCGGTAATATTGCCAGAGGAATCAGTCCAGATAGCACTAGAATAATAAGTTCTACAGGGCTTTGCTGCTCGGTCATAGGTTTAACCTTGCTTGAGTCTATGTCTCGAACATATCGTTGATTGTAGATCAAACTGACAGCTAATATCCGGCTCAGGCAATGACCGCACAGCAAACCAATGACCACAATATTGATATCCAAATCAAATAGGGTCAAATGTGCAAGTTGCGCTAAAGCGGTCAGCAGTTGGAACTTTAATAACAAACTTAAAAATAGGGCTAATGCGCCGTAAGTGCCAAGACGTGAGTCTTTCATGATGGTTAGTTTTTGCTCTAACGTCCAGCCACCTCCCAGCCCATCCCAAGTATCAGCAAGGCCATCCTCGTGAAAACCTCCGGTGAGTAATACGGTGGCGATCATTGATAACACGATAGCAATGGTTGCTGGCCATACAAGTTCACTTAACTGGAAGGTGAGGGCACCAATAGCTCCGACAAATAAGCCGACTAATCCGTAATAACGACTCGCTTGATTTAGCCATACAGATTGAAAGTCAGCAATGTCTTTAATAGGGACTCGCGTGAAAAAGCCTAAAGCAATGCGCCATAGCCGCCATTGGTGAATAATGCCTTCTTTTAAACGCATTATGATTGAGACACGCTGATGTCTGCTTGTTCAAAACTGGCCATGTGATTGTAAAAAGCCAGAGCACTTTGTAATAACGGTAAGGCCAAGGGACATCCGCTGCCTTCACCTAGGCGTAGGTTTAAATTAAGGATCGCATCGGTGTTTAGTGCTTTAAGTAATAGTTTATGGCCAAGCTCTTTTGAGCAATGACTAAAGAACATGTAATCGCGGGCGTTAGGCGCCATTTTGCAGGCGAGCAATGCTGCTGTCGTTGAAATAAAGCCATCCACTAGAATGACTTTTCCTGCTTTGGCTGTGGCTAACATGGCCCCAACCATTTGAACTATTTCAAAACCGCCAAGGCGCTGCAATATAGCTTGTGGGTCATTAAGATGTGCTTGATGGTGGTTAATTGCTTGCGTAATGATGTCTTTTTTTAATGAAACGGTTTCTTGATTAACCCCTGTGCCTTGACCGACACAACAATCGAGTTCGAGCCCAGTGAGCGCATGCATAATTGCCGCGGCCGACGTGGTATTGCCAATGCCCATCTCACCGATACCAAGTAAGTTCGCTCCATTGTTAATAGCTTTTTGGGCGGCGGCAGCGCCAAACGCTAAGCCTTGCTCAAGCTGCGCTTGACTCATTGCACTGCTGATATGAAACGGGGCTGTTTGATGGCCCAAGCGCTGTTTTGTGAGTACAGGATGTTCTGGTTGTTCATTGACTGTGCCGCAATCAATAACATGAAAAAGCATATTGTTTTGTGCACAAAACGCATTAATGGCGGCGCCGCCGTGACAAAAATTAGCGACCATTTGCCCTGTAACTTCTGCTCCCGCAATCGAAATGCCTAGATCACTAACGCCATGATCTCCAGCAAATACAAGTTGCGTTGGTTTAATTATTTGCGGTTTGTCGTGCCCTAAAATGAGGGCTAACTGTGTTGCAATAACCTCGAGTTGACCGAGTGAACCAACAGGCTTGGTTTTGATATTGATTTTATGTTCAATCAAGGATTTATGTTCAAGGGCTAATGGCGATATTGATAACATGTTTAGTCTCTTAATATTGACGGCGCTGTTTTAATATAAATAAGAAGAACACACTGCCGATGGCGCTAGTAATAATGCCCAAAGGTATTTCTTGATTTGTGATCATTGTGCGCGCAGCAAGGTCGATTAAAATCATGAACGTAGCGCCCATTAAAGCAATGATGAAATAGTTATTGAGCTGTTTTTGCCCTAAAGTCAGACGAACAATATGGGGAATTAGCAAGCCAACAAAAGCTATGCCGCCAGCATTTGCAACAATGACCGCGCAAATTAATGAGCTTAGAATTAACATCAATAATCTAACTATCGATACATTAACGCCTAGAGTGGCCGCATTTTCATCGCCACTTGAAATTGCTAAGACTTGTTTGGAGAAACCAAAAAAGATGATGACACTAATGATTATGATGATGGTTGGCGCCCATAAATTTCCCCACTCTGCTTGCGAGAAGCTGCCCAGCGTCCAAAACAGAATAGATGCAGCGGCTTGAGGATCGCTTTGATATAAAATGGCACTGGTGGCGGCGCTAAACATAAATGAGCAAGCTACGCCGGCCAACAACATGCGTTCAATTTGTTGGTAGGTATGATTTCCAGCAATGTATAACACCATAAACACAGCTAATAAGCCGCCAATAAATGCGCCTAAAGGCAGCCACATAATAGAAATGCTGGTTAATACTGTTAATACGGTCACTGCGCCAAATGATGCGCCTGCTGAAATCCCAAACAAGAAAGGATCGGCTAAAGGATTACGTGTTACTAATTGCAGTGTTGCGCCAGCTACAGCCAATCCTGCGCCTGAAAGCAAAGCGAGTAATATGCGTGGTAATCGTAACTCCACCACTATTTTACTGATAATAGGATCAACCTGCTGATCGCTTAGCCCGGGCACTAATGCATTGATAATATCGCTAAAGCTGATGCTGATCGCACCAAAGCTGAGTCCCGCTACCATCGACATAATACAAGCCAACGATAGAATGAAGATAATCGCGATAGTTTTACTCATGATTATCACCATAACTAAATAAAAGGTGTGGGCGTCGATGTTGTGGATGCTCTATAACAGTAACGTCTACATTATAAATTTTCTTAATGACCTCGGGCTCCAATACGTGCTGTGGTGTGCCTTGGCGAATGATCTTTCCATTATCAATAAGTAATAATTGGTCGCAAAAGGCACTCGCTATATTTAAGTCATGTAAAGAAACAACGATGCTGACGCCGAGTTTTTTTACCCGTTGCAATAAGTCTAATTGGTAATGAATATCCAGATGGTTTGTAGGCTCATCCATGATAAGTAATTGCTGAGACGGATTACGGTTATGACCTTGTTGTACAATGGCTCTTGCAATTAAGACTCGTTGTTGTTCGCCACCTGACAAGGTTTCAAAGTTATTATTTTTGAGCAACAAAAGATCAAGCTGTGTTAGGGCATTATTGATTAACTCTTTGTCGCGAGCGGTGTGGCCTTCAAATAGTGCCTTATGAGGAATGAGCCCCATGGCAACAACATCGACAACTTGATAAGGCGTGACTGAGTTTAATTGACTGACAACGGCAATTTGTTTTGCAATATCAATAGCATTGGATTGCCAAATGTTTTTTCCGTTGAGTAATACTGTGCCACTAGATGGTTTAGCATAGCGGTATAAGCTGCGCAGCAGACTTGTTTTACCACTGCCATTAGTACCAATAATGCCAACGAACTGGCCACTGTCAATAGTGAACGATATATCATCTAAAATGGCTTTACCATCGACGTTCCAGCATAGATTATTAACTTGGATTATAGGTGACATAACGATTTAGCGCAGCAGCAACAATCTATGGCAAGAGTGTTTCGCTAACGCAAGTACTCCGCTTGGTTAAGATAAGATGTTTAGAGATAGGTATCTGGCTTTGAATGTTGATGACTTATCGAGACATTCATTACAGTTGCGGGTACAGCCAAGGAGTCAAACCTTGTTCCCTATTCTCTTCGGTGCTTATTATCGGTGTTTTTGGGGGCTAAGCAAGATTTTATTGATATTAGGTAGCACTAGCAGATAGCACTAGGCCATATAAGTGTGGACCATACCTTGCCTTCATCATCAATAGTGATATCTATTTGCACAACTGCTGCATAATCTACTTTTAGGGCGCAAATATGTTTATTTCCGGTCAGGGGCATGCCTAATACCTTGGCAATTAAATATCGGATGACGCCGCCATGGCATACGATTAAAGCATTTTTTTGTAGTGTTATGTGAGCTAACCACGCTTTATCAACACGGTCATAAAAAACTTCTACACTTTCGCCATTAGGCACCGTAGTCTGCCAAGGGGAGTTAAAAAAGTGATCCATTTCTTGAGGGTGGTCTTGATACAGTGTTTCGAGAGTTTTTCCGTCCCAATCGCCAAAATTCATTTCACTGAGTTCACTGTGAATTTTAAAAGGGAGATTCCATTGGGTAGCTAGCGACGAAGCAACATCGGCGCACCGTTGTAATGGTGAGCTACTCACTTGCTCAATATTATTTAATGTAGCAGCCGCATCATGCATTTGCTGATGACCCGTTGGTGATAATGCAACGTCCGTTGCACCATTAAGAGACTTAGGGGCAACGGTTTCACCGTGTCGTAATAAAGTCAGTGTAAATTGCTTCATGCATCGCCTGTTTATAGTTGTGTAATTTTATTACAGTATTTTATGTTTTTGACTAGAAATATCGTTATAAATTTACCATAATAGGGCAATATAATAACAATAAAGTAGGGGGGAATACGATAGACCTCCTTTGAAAACTAATGAAAACACTGGTTTTCATTAGTTTTTATCGAAATTACAGGAGAGCTGCACCTATGAAAAATCGTCAAGAGCTATCAAGCTGGAAGTTTCTTACAGAACATGCCGTGGATATGAAATCACAACATCTTAATGATTTGTTTGCCAATGATCACCAGCGTTTCGATAAGTTCTCCATTAAGTTACCTAATTTATTGTTCGATTATTCAAAAAACCTAGTCACTGACAGCACCATGGCTGGTTTGATCAAACTCGCCAAAGAGTGTGATGTTGAATCATGGCGTGAGCGCATGTTAAATGGTGACAAAATTAATCAAACAGAACGTCGTGCTGTATTACATACCGCATTACGTGATCGCAGTGGTAAAGCGTTAGTCGTTGATGGTGAAAATGTCACTGACACTATTAATGCCGAACTTGAAAAAATGAAAGAGTTTGTGCGTAAAGTGCGTCACGGTGAGTGGAAAGGGTATAGCGGTAAACGGATAACTGACATAGTTAGCATTGGTGTTGGTGGTTCAAATTTAGGACCGCAAATGGTCACCGAAGCCCTTAAACATCACAGTGATAACTTTGTTAATGTTCACTATATTTCTAATGTCGACGGGGCGCAAATTGCAGAAGTGTTACGTCCTCTAAACCCTGAAAGTGTATTGTTTATCGTCTCTAGTAAAACATTTACCACCACTGAGACCATTACCAATGCGACAACAGCACGAGCATGGTTAACTTCATCTTCATTTGATGAAGACGCTGTGAAACAGCATTTTGTCGCAGTGACTTCAAATTTAGAAAATGCGACTGCTTTTGGTATCGATGCCGATAACCTATTCTCAATGTGGGATTGGGTTGGTGGGCGCTTTTCTTTGTGGTCAGCTATTGGTTTGCCCATTGCGTTAGATATGGGGTTTGACAAGTTTATGTCGCTGCTCGAAGGGGCTCATGAAATGGATAGCCACTTCATTGAAACGCCCCTTGAGCAAAATACACCAGTGATTTTGGCGCTACTTAGCTTGTGGAATACCACATTTCTTGGATCGCAGTCTCAAGCTATTTTGCCTTATGATCAAACTCTGCATATGTTAGCAGCGTATCTGCAACAAGCTGAAATGGAGTCTAATGGCAAGTCGGTGAGCTGGCTTGGGGAAGATATTGACTACCAAACGGTTCCGTCAATCTGGGGCGGTGTGGGCATTAATGGTCAACATGCTTTTTATCAATACTTACATCAGAGCAAGAATATTATTCCTGCTGACTTTATCGGTTCTATTGAAAGTACTACGCCTGTTAAAGGGCATCATGAAACTTTAATGAGTAACTTCTTTGCGCAAACAGAGGCGTTAATGTGCGGCGTTAATGAGTCACAAGTGCGTGACGATTTAAAAGCGAAAGGAAGAACGCAGGCCTATATTGATCAACTGGCTCCTCATAAAGTACATCAAGGGAATAGACCGACGAATACAATTTTACTTGATCGCATTGACCCTCATAGCATGGGATCGCTTATTGCGCTTTATGAGCACAAAATTTTCGTGCAGGGCATCATCTTACAAATTTGTTCATTTGATCAGTGGGGCGTTGAATTAGGCAAGGGGCTGGCTGTGAAGATTCAAGCTGAATTAGCCCAAGAGGGGGTAGTGGGGGAACATGATTCTTCAACGACCAACTTAATTAATTATTATAAAGAAATGCGTTACCCAAAAAAATAATTTAATAAAGCAGTGCGATAAAAGCGTGGCCGCTTTGTGCTGACGCTTTTATTGAGATGACATCATGAACTTGACGGTTGTTGGAGCGTCAATATTGTGCATAAAACATCGTACTGCTGCTGCGTTAACTCATTAAATTTGATGATTGAATTTTTGGCATTGATGCTGACCACTGTGCTGGAGATTTCTAGCCGATTGTCATTATTATCAAACAAGCTGACTTTAACCCGCGTATTTTCAGGCACACTAAAGTGAGTATAGACTTTAATGCCTCCTAAGTTTATTTCATATTCATCACAAAATTCCGGCACACCACTATCACTGTAAATGATGGCTTCTATATGGTCAGTATTATTGACTATGACCCTCACACCTTCTCGGCGACATTCGACATCTGGCATTTGTTGGCTCCACGAAATGTATTTCCACTTTAAGGATAGCCAATAAATAATAATGTGGTGTTTTTATTCTAGATGTTTTGCTGACTTTTTGAACTAAATGACGGTTTGAGATCAAAGAATAGCGACAGAGGCTAGCAACCGTTTTAGGTAAGTGGTAAATTGTCAAAAATTTGCGACGCTAAAGCGCAGTAAAATACATAGAGAATATTATAGATGAGTCTAACAACACGTCATGCCATTGCTACTCAAGATAGCCTTAATCGAGTTTTTACCGTACCTGAAGATAAAGAATCGACGCTGAGTAGAATTGAACAAGAGATTTCAGAAAACCTTGAGGGTTTTTTACAATCTCACATTGTGGCTGTTGAGAAAGACTTATCTGAAGTAGAAAAAGACTTTGCAGACGCCAATATTCCTAATGAACCTATTTTTGTTTCGCAACAAGCAGACTTCCTATTAGAGAAGTTAGTGTCTCAGTCTGTGCATACCGCTTCTCCAAGTTTTGTTGGGCACATGACATCGGCCTTGCCGTATTTTATGTTACCCCTGTCTAAAATTATGATTGCCTTAAATCAAAATTTGGTTAAAACCGAAACATCAAAATCTTTCACACCATTAGAGCGCCAAGTCATTGGGATGTTACATCGTCTTGTGTATGAAAACAGCGATCCGTTTTATACCAAGTATATGCACGATCAAAATTTTGCCTTAGGTGCATTTTGTTCTGGCGGCACTGTCGCAAATATCACGGCATTGTGGGCAGCGCGTAATAACGCATTTGCCCCAACCGAGGACTTTGCAGGTATTCAGCGCTCAGGACTCACTGGCGCATTATTGCATTATGGGTATCGCGGTGCGGCAATATTAGTCAGTGAACGTGGTCATTATTCTCTGAAAAAGACCGCTGATGTATTAGGATTGGGCACCGATAATATAATCGCTATTGCTACTAATGATGACAACCAGATTTCGTTGACTGCGTTACAACAAAAATGTGAAGAGTTAACAAAAGACAAAATTAAAATCATCGCCCTAGTTGGCGTGGCAGGTACAACAGAAACCGGCACTGTAGATCCCCTAAATGAAATGGCCGATATTGCGCAGCAATTTAATTGCCATTTTCATGTGGATGGCGCCTGGGGCGCACCGACTCTTTTCTCTAAAAAGTATGCTCCTTTATTAGCGGGTATCGAACGCGCTGATTCAGTGACCATAGATGCTCACAAGCAGCTTTATGTGCCAATGGGTGCTGGCATTGTTGTGTTTAAGTCACCTTCATCACTCAGTGGTGTAGAGCATCATGCGAATTATATAATTCGTAAAGGCTCTAAAGATTTAGGCAGCAAGACGCTAGAAGGCTCACGCCCCGGCATGGCGATGTTAGTTCACTCTGGCTTGAAAATATTGGGCCGTAGCGGCTATGAGTTGTTAATTGAAGAGGGCATCAATAAAACCCATCGCTTTGCTAAAATGATTAATAACCATGATGATTTTGAGCTGTGCAATGAGCCGACACTGAATATATTGACCTACCGCTATTGCCCTAAATGGGTGTTGGATCATTTAGCACACTGTAACGAAGCATCACGTGTCGCTATCAATGATTTACTCAATCGTTTTACTAAGTACCTCCAGAAAGTTCAACGTGGCCATGGTAAAGCCTTTGTTTCAAGAACAAAGTTGACCCCTGCACGTTATGATTATCAGTCCATGATTGTATTTCGCGTCGTGCTAGCCAACCCGCTTACTAATGATAAGATCTTACAAGATATTTTGTCAGAGCAAGTTGTGTTGGCTAATGATGAGACCGAACATACTTTTATGGCGCAGCTTCGCGCCCTAGTTCAAGCAAACTAAAAATTATTTATTTAAGATGGCCATGCGCTGCGGATTTATCGCGGCACTGGGCATTTTTTTTGTCTGGGCTAATTGGTGCTGATATATAACCGAATAGGCCAGTACATTTTTTACGTAGCTGCGGGTTTCACGATAAGGAATAGATTCAATCCATTGGTCTTGCGCTAGTGAATTTTTGATCCAATGTTTTACCCTATGAGGTCCAGCGTTATAAGCGGCGGCCGCCACAGCAAGGTTATTATCAAAACGATCTAACATTTCACTTAAATAAGCGGTGCCCAATTTTATATTAAAGGCCGGATCTAATAATTGCTGACGTGATTGATAAAGCACACCATCTCTTTTAGCTTGTAATTTTGCCGTACCGGGCATTAACTGCATCAATCCTTTAGCGCCTGCGCTAGATGTCGCCTGTGTCATAAATGCGCTTTCTTGCCTGGCGATTGCAATTGGCCAGCTTAACTTCATATCTTTAGACTTAGCTTGCGTAATGAACTGCTCTCTATGCGGCATTGGGAATCGCAAATCTAGATCATCTCTTTGCTCAGTCATAGTGAGTGTGATAATCGCTCTATTATGCCAGCCCCATTGGTGCGCAACATGCGAAGCGGCGAGGCGTTGATCCTGTGAAAGTGGTTTTACAAGTTGATACCATTCGCGGCGTGCGGGTAAATCACTGCCCAATAAATAAAACTCTTTGGCTCTGACCAAGTTAGCATTGGCTGAAAGTATGTCGATCAGTGCTTGATCTTTTTTGAGCGGGCGGTGATTTAAACTGTAATTGATGCCTAATTTATCGCTGGCTAAAAAACCATAATAGCGTCGTTTAGTGGCAATTTTTTCGTACAGCTTGTTGGCTTTATCCGCCTGACCAAGTTTCGCTAATGATGAGGCATACCAGTATTGCCATTCAATAGGGGTATCTAGCGCTTTATAATGTGTATTATGCAAACTTGCTATGGATCGCCATTGGTTATTCTCAACTAAATAACGTAATACTTGTTCTTTTTTAGCTGTATTTAGCTGACTCCAGCTGAATTTTTTAAGCCAATGCTGCGGCGTTTTGTGATCTTTGAGTAACGCGCGCAAGGCGATGTTGTTTTGCAATCGGCTTCGTGTATCTTCGGTGAACCCAATGTGCTTGTTCAGCTTGTATTCTAGAGTAATAGCATCAGATATAGATTGATATGTCAGGCGCTCAATGGCAATTTTTAACATGACATTTGCGTAATGGCCGCGCTTATCCCAATAATG
>Ga0105354_1002271_pt1 | contig 11522 bp, 11 predicted proteins | sample GOMGulsemesocosm_FD_83658 | JGI IMG/M metagenome (GOLD analysis project Ga0105354, IMG submission 83658) | Methane-oxidizing microbial communities from mesocosms in the Gulf of Mexico - GOM9B Gulf of Mexico | ecosystem: Environmental > Aquatic > Marine > Cold seeps | place: USA: Gulf of America...
AGTTGTTGCTGTGAACTCGCTTTGATTTCAATAATTTCTTCTTCAAAAGATTTTGAAGCTAAAGCGATAGTTTCATTTTCATGGATTAATGCGTTTAGCTTAGATTCGAAGCTTTGAGTGAGTTCATTGATATTATTTTTATTAGATTCATCTAATTGTGTAATCTTATTTTCATAGTTACTTGTCAGTTCAATTGTTGTTGTTTCTAATGTTTTTTGTAAATTACTGATTTCGTCATGATACTGTGACTTGTGTCTAGCAATATCAGATTCTAACTCATTAATTTGTTGTGCTAATTGTGTGACTCTATGTTCTGATTCTTGCAGGCTCGATGCGGTATTTCGTTCAATTTCTAGAGAAAACTCTAATTGCTGTTTTGTCGCTTTATTTAATACTTCAGCTTGATCCGATACTTCATTTTTAAATGCATCTAAAAATTCATTACTAAAAGTTTGTTTATTAATATTGGGATCAAGATTGACTTGAGCTGAGTCATTAGCTGCTTCACTGCGCCATGTTTTATAATGAATAATGACTTCAGATTTAGGTAACTGTGTTTGTTCAAAAATACGATCTAAAGATAAGCCTTCTTTAGTATCATAAAGTGCATCACATATTTCTTTTATTTGTGCGTAATGAGCTGACATGAACGTCCTATATTTTTATTATACTTTTGAATCAAGCTTTATTGTATACCTAAATAGAGTATAAGGTCTAATGTCGTTCAGGACACCTAAAATCATGAAATAATTACAGTGATTCTGTTATATAACTTTAAACATGATAGCTTGTCCCAATTTTATGTTTCCATACTAGCTGTATTATTATTTATTTTACAGAGTAAATTTAATAAAAATGAAAGTTATTTAGAGGAGGGGTATAAAATAGTAAAATGGTATTAAGACAAACGTATTAGGCACAGTTATAAAGGGTATAACTGTGCCTAAAAAATATAAATTCAGTTATTAAAAACTACATTATACGCATGCCTGGTTTAGAGCCTTCATCTGGATTTAGGATATGTATTTCTTTGCCACCAGGGCCAGCAGCTAATACCATACCTTCAGACATACCAAAGCGCATTTTTCGCGGTTTAAGGTTTGCAACCATTACGGTAAGTTTGCCCTCGATATCTTCTGGTTGATAAGCGGATTTAATACCTGCAAACACTTGGCGTGTTTCACCACCTAAATCTAATGTTAGTTTAAGCAGTTTATCGGCACCTTTTACATGCTCAGCTTTTGCGATTAAAGCAACACGTAAATCGATTTTTGCAAAATCATCAAACTCAATTTCATCTGCAATTGGATCTTTTTCAAGTTCACCGTTTGATTCAAGCACTGTGTGTGGTTTTGCTTCTAAGCTTTCTTTTGATTCTTCTAACATGGTATTTACTTTGTCCATTTCAACACGTTGCATCAGCGCTTTGAACTTAGTGATTTCATGCCCTGTTAGTTGTGTTTTAGCACTTTCCCAAGTTAATTCCTCATTTAAGAAGGCTTCTACATTTTCTGCCATTTGCGGTAATACAGGTTTTAAGTAAACCATTAATAAACGGAATAAGTTAATACCTAAAGAACATACTTGATGAGCTTGTTCTTGTGTATCTTCATTCTTAATTAATACCCAAGGTGCATTAGTATCAATAAATTGATTTGCTTTATCAGCTAGTGACATGATTTCACGAATGGCACGGCCAAATTCACGATTTTCATAACTATTTGCGATTGATTCTGACGCATCTTGAAATTCAGTTAATAATGCTTGGTCTAATATCGTATCGCTTAATTTACCATCAAACTTTTTGGTAATGAATCCAGCACAGCGACTTGCAATATTAACTACTTTACCAACAAGGTCTGAATTAACACGTTGTGCAAAATCTTCTAAGTTAAGGTCAAAGTCAGTAATGCCTGAATTAAGCTTTGCAGCAAAGTAATAACGTAAGTATTCAGGGTTTAAATGATCTAAATAAGTACGGGCTTTAATAAATGTACCTTTAGACTTAGACATTTTAGCGCCGTTAACTGTTACAAAACCGTGGGCAAACACATTTGTAGGTTTACGGAACTTAGCACCATCAAGCATTGCAGGCCAAAATAAGCTATGGAAATAAATGATATCTTTACCAATGAAATGGTATAGCTCAGTTTTTGAATCTTCAGCCCAAAACTCTTCAAAATTAAGGTCAGATTTATCACATAGGTTTTTAAAACTTGCCATGTAACCGATTGGTGCATCTAACCAAACATAAAAGTACTTACCTGGCTCACCTGGGATTTCGAATCCAAAATAAGGAGCATCTCGGCTTATATCCCATTGCTGTAGACCATCGGTAAACCACTCTTGAAGTTTATTCGCCATTTCTTCTTGAATAGAACCTGAATGTAACCACTCTTTTAACATGCCTTCAAATGCAGGCAAGTCAAAGAAGAAGTGCTCTGAATCTTTAAGCACTGGAGTCGCACCAGACATCACTGATTTAGGGTCTTTTAGTTCTGTTGGGCTGTATGTCGCACCACATGAATCACAGCTATCGCCATTTTGATCTATCGAATCACAGCTAGGGCAGGTGCCCGTTACAAAGCGGTCTGGTAAAAAGATTGATTTTTCTGGATCAAATAATTGCTCGATAGTGCGTTTTTTTATGAATCCGGCATCATTTAAACGAGTGTAAATCAGTGAGCTTAGCTCTTTATTTTCTTCAGAGTGTGTACTGTGGTAATTATCAAATTTGATATTAAAATCAGCAAAATCTCTTTGTCTCTCAAAACTAACAGCAGCGACCATTTCTTCTGGTGTAATACCTTGTTTTTGAGCATTAAGCATGATCGGCGTACCGTGAGCATCATCAGCACAAACATAATATGTTTCATGGCCTCTCAGCTTTTGGAAGCGAGACCAGATATCAGTCTGAATATATTCTAGCATATGGCCAAGGTGAGTCGGGCCATTAGCGTAAGGTAGCGCGCTTGTGATGAGGATTTTTCTAGGTGCCATAAGTTTTTTACCGTATGTTATTTAATTTGCTTTGAGACTTAAAAATGTAATTTATAAGTATTTTAAGCACAGACTGGTTTTAATACCGTGAATGTTACATAATTTAACGGCATTTTTCATTACTGAAACTCGAATTTCTCATCATGTTTAGTTTAAATAAGTTATTTAATCATTCAAAAGCACAAAAACAGCATAAAAAAACACCACAAGAATGTGATTTTGATGTTTTGTTGCAAAAGTCCCTTGAAAATTATCGCAGTGATGTATTTCCTATTGGCCTACTTGATTGCAGCTCAGTCGTCGAATTGAAACTAGAAAAGCAAGACAGTGCTATTTGTGCGGTTAAATTAACACTGGAATTAAACTTTCCTGCTATTGGTGAACAAGTCAATCTCGAAAATTATTTAATCGCACAGTTAGCCTTAAAAGTTACATTAGTTTTAACATGTCAATTGAAAGAATCGGCTAAAATTCATCAAATAAAACATATTGTTTTAGTCGCATCAGGTAAAGGTGGGGTGGGAAAGTCAACGACAGCTGTTAATTTGGCTGCTTCATTGAAATGTGAAGGGGCTAAGGTCGGAATTTTAGATGCCGATATTTATGGACCATCTATCCCAATTTTGTTAGGTCTTGAAGGTGAAAAGCCACAAGCTAAAGATGAAAAAACCATGTTGCCTTTTGAAAAAGAGGGCATTAAATCTCAATCAATCGGATTTTTGGTACCGGCTGAAAGCGCTATGGTGTGGCGTGGTCCTATGGCTTCAGGTGCATTAAGCCAGTTATTAAATGAAACAGATTGGGGTGAACTTGATTATCTTATTGTAGATATGCCGCCAGGGACGGGTGATATTCAATTGACTATGTCACAAAAAGTGCCTGCCAGTGGCGCGATAATTATCACCACCCCCCAAGACCTTGCTTTAGCCGATGCCCAAAAAGGCATTGCTATGTTTGAAAAGGTGAAAGTACCAATCTTAGGTTTGATTGAAAATATGAGTCACTTTATTTGTGGTCATTGTGGGCAAGAAAGTCACGTGTTTGGCCAAAATGGTGGTAAAAAAATGGCACATAGGTATGGTGTACCTTTATTAGCGGAAATTCCATTACAACTGGATATTCGAGAGTATGGTGAGCAAGGAAAGATGATTGCTGCAGATTACTCTTCACATATTGGTGAACATTACCGTAAAGCTGCGAGATTAGTGGCAAGCCAACTATATTATCAACAAACAAATAAAAGCGCCGTTAAAATCATTATTACAGATGATTAAATTCCAAGAATAAACTAGATGACCTAATAGGTTGTTTTCAAAGTAAAAGGTTAAAAGTAGTAATGAGATTATCAGATCTTCACATTAAAGAAAGTTTGCAAGCAGAACATATAAAAATTAAACCTGAACCGACTGAAGATATGATTTCGGGCATAACTGTTGATTTAAGGTTAGGTCATAAATTTAGAGTATTTAAAGAACATGCGATGCCTTACATTGATTTAAGTGGACCTAAAGATGAAGTAAATAAATCAATGGAAGCTGTTATGAGCGATGAAATTATCATTAATGATGATGAAGCATTTTATTTGCACCCAGGTGAACTGGCATTAGCGATGACATATGAATCAATTACACTACCTGCAGATATCGTTGGCTGGTTAGATGGACGTTCTTCTTTGGCGCGTTTGGGTCTGATGGTTCATGTGACTGCACATAGAATAGATCCTGGTTGGTCAGGTAATATTGTTTTAGAGTTTTATAACTCTGGTAAACTTCCTTTAGCTTTAAGACCTAAAATGAAAATTGGTGCATTAAGCTTTGAAACCATGTCAAGCCCAGCAGAAAAGCCTTACAATGCACGTAAAGATGCTAAATATAAAGGTCAGAGTGGGGCTGTCGCTAGCAGGATCAGTGATGACGAGTCATAATAGTATTTAATATTCAAAAACAGCACTTAGCTTTATAAAAAACACAAAAAGTTTCACTTTTTCTCATGTTTTACATGGCAGATTTTTATAAAGCTTCCATACTTGTATCAAGGATGTTTTTATAGGTACGAGTATGACCTTACAAGGACGGTTGTTTTTACTTTGTTTTATCGGTGTTTTATCCTTCTTTAGCTTGCCTAGCCACGCTGAATCTATTATCTCGTCCATGCCTATAATTGAATCATTTCCTGATAGTGATTCAAACCTCAATTTAAGCCAAACTGTTACTAAACAAGTCTATTTAAAATATACACTCTGGGGCGGATTTATTGGTATATTATTGATAATGTGCTTCTATAATTTAGTATTTTATCGTAGTACTAAAGATCGTACCTTCATATATTACAGCTGCTACCTTATATTTAATTTGATAATTTTGTTATCAGAACAAGGTGTTACTACCCTTTTTTATTCGCCTAAATTAATTAATATACTTAAAGATAATTCGGTTTTAGTTCATTTTAATTATATATGCGCAACATTATTCATACTTAACTTTTTAAGAGTATTTAAAAACAACCCCAAACTTTGGAAAATGGCGATAGCTGTAAATTTTGTTTTTATGGGGCTTTTATTTACTAATATATATTTTCCCATGATCAGTTCTATATTAGGCAAGATTATTTTTGATGTTTTAATAATATGTATTTTAATTTCGAGCTATAACGCACAATTTAGGCATAACAGAGTATTTGTAATGAGCTGGTTTCCTATCATTTTTTTAGATATAACACGCTTAATTGCAAGTTATTTTGAAATGTTAGGCATTATGTATATTAATCAATTTGAACCTATCGCGATTTTAATTCAAATTTTATTAATTTCTTTTGCTTTTTCTGAGAGTTATAAAGAAAAAGAATTAAAACAAATTTACTTTTCTACACACGACCCTGTTACCGGGTTGCCCAACCGTTTAGTGTTACAAAAACAATTAGCACAACTTCAAGAAAATAAAAAAAAGCATACTTTAATCATAATTAAACCAACAACTTATGCAGATGCCCGATCAAGTTTTGGCATTAGACATGCAAATGATTATTTAACCGAAGTAGCAAAGCAGCTAAATATTCAATTGTCGGGGTTAGATTTAGCGAGTATTGATAATAAAGGTAATGCCAGGCCAAATCATATAACACGATTTAATGATGATTCTTTAGCTGTCATTTTATATGATGAGATCCCGACTGATTTAATTGAGCAATATGCTTTTTTAGTAAATGCCGCACTAGAAGCTGGGGTTTACTTAGACGGTACCTATTTAGTTGGAAATGTTGATATAGGCATAGCAAGTTTTCCTTTACATGCTTCAAATGTTGAAGAGTTACAACAAAGAGCATTGCAAGCTGTTGATTTAGCTTCAAAGAGTACAGATCATTGGTATATTTATAAGAATGATGGCAATTTGTTTGTACAAAAAAAGTTAAAGCTTGCTGCTGATTTAAGAAAAGCATTGTCGAATGATGAACTCGTGCTTTATTTTCAACCTCAAATTGAATTAAAAAATAATAGCATATATGGTTGTGAGGTTTTACTTCGCTGGCAGCATCCTGAAATGGGCTTCATTCCTCCTGATGAGTTTATTCCAATAGCTGAGTCAGCTGGCTTAATTAATGATGTAACAGAATGGGTGGTAGAACAGGCACTCACCCATCATAAAAGCTTATTAGAAGTTTATCCAAATCATAAAACTTCAATTAATATATCAGCTCAGGATTTAACTAAAAGAGACTTACCCGTTCAAGTTGTCTCCTTATTAACCGAACTCGATATAGACCCTTCAACTTTAGTTATTGAGCTAACAGAATCCGCTACAGTGAGTGACTCTTTAGATGCGAATATTGTTTTAAACGATTTTAAAAAAATGGGTGTGAAAATTGCGATAGATGATTATGGTACCGGTTATTCTTCTTTAGCCTATTTAAGCCAATTAAGGTTCAATGAAATTAAAATTGATAAACAATTTGTAATGGAGTTAGAGCAAAGTAAACGAGATCAAACCATTTGTAAAACAACCATTGAAATGGCTAAAAGCTTAGGCGCATTTGTGGTTGCTGAAGGGGTTGAAAATGAAAAGATAGCAAACATATTACAACAATATGGCTGTGAAATAGCACAAGGGTATCATTTTGGTAAACCTATGCCTTTTAGTGATTACATACAATGGTTACAGCGCTATAAGCAAACAGGTTAATGTTTAATAAAGCTGCCCATCATTTTATTGAGTACATTATACAAAGGCTGGGTATTTGCATTTTCAAGTACCTCAATACTATAAGCGATTGCTTCTAATGAAGAGAGACTGTCAGGTCTTTTTGCTTTTCTTATGATGTATTGATTTTCCGGTAAATTAGCAAAGGTAAGGGTTTTAAAGCTTGATAGCCATGGATTTTTCATTTTCAATTTATATGCTTTTTTCCATGTGCCATCCAGAATAATTAGGTTGATTTTCTGCTCACTTTTTTTATTTAAGTTTTCAATTTCAGCTGCATTTTCATCCGGATATAATAAAAAAGTATTTTCTTTTGGTAAATTTTTAATCAGTTTAAAGCTCTCAGGCTCTTCACCAATGTAAACTTCGAGATTCGGTAGGCATAATTGTGCTAATCGTACTGTATTTTTAGCTTCTTTTACTTCACTAGGATGCTGCATTACATAAACTTTTGTCTGACAGCTAATTTTGGACACCGCTTCACAAACACAGGTTTTTATCGGGTAATGGCAGTGATTGCAAGTTGGTCGAGACATAATGTTTTATTCAATTTTGATTCAAAAGAGGGCTATTTTAAACTGCAAAAATAAAACTAACAATGGATTTAATTTGGTTTTTAATGCAACCTTGCTTACACTATAATCAGTGTTAATTTGTTTCGTGGTTACCAAACAATAAATGGGGTTTTTATGGACGATACGGTTATTGATGAGGATGCACTTTTAGGCATGAAATCTTTATTGGGCGAGCAGTTTAATGAGACTTTAGATTTTTGTTACAGTGAGTTTGACCGGTTAAATAATGAGTTAGGACAAACAATTCATAATGATAATGAAAGTGCGATCAGGCATGCTCATAGTTTAAAGTCGAATGCAGCGCAATTTGGAGCATCGTCATTAGCTGAAACAGCAAAAGTTGTCGAATACTCTCTCAATCATGGGAATTTAGAAGAAGCATTAATTCATGCTGCATTATTGCAAACGTCAATTGAGCAAACCAAAGAAAAAATAAATAGATGGAAAGAAAACTCAAATGATTAACTTCATCTGTACTTTATAGGCTAGCCATTGCGAAACCTAGCTGAAGTTAACTGAACGCTAATTTGCCTACAACAACATGTAGGCAAAAATGAAGTTATTGCACTGAAGTTTATTGATGATCCCAAGAAATATTTGAAACTAAGCCACATTCATCACATTTGAAGTCAAAGATGCCGAACCAAGGTTCATCTAAACGCCAATCACCATCACAGCTCGGGCATTTTCTTGTCTGCTCTGCAATTTTATTTAAGCCACCTACGCGATATAAATAATAGTAAACAGGTTTTTTAGTTAACGTACTGATCCGTTTTCTTAATGTTTGCCCTCGACGATATAAATCACTGTCTATATCAGCCAGTTCTTTGATAGCTGAAAACTCACAACGCGTGGCACCATTTATTTGTATTTGGTCGCATGCTTGCCAGTCTTCTTGCCACTTTATCAAGGCTTTATAATCACCGTTTGCGATTGCTGGAATTTTATAAAGCGGTACAGGCATGAAATCATCACCACAATAGAGTGGGCTACATGTATGAACATAAGTTGTATAAATAATATAACTGCTTGATTCATCACTAGGTGCAGCACCATTAGCATGAATATCTTGGCCTATGACTTTCGTTTTTGGCTGTAATAAACCGACATCGTTTAACTTTTCTAAGCTACTTTTCACAAAAGGGCTATGGTAAAGCGGGTGTAAAGAGTCTTGTTCAGGGCACATAACACGAGTAAGGAAATAACCGTCTTTTAATACAGTAGGAAATTCTTCCCCAATGATTTGACCATTAAAGCGCAATGCATTTACTAATCGAATAATTGCTTTTTCAGCAGCTTCTAAAGTTGTATCTTGGTAACAATCAAACGTTAAATCAACAACAAACATCTATGCTTCACCTGTTTTTTTAGAGTCTTGTAATAATGTTAAAAGGAGATCTAATTTTTTCTCGATTCTATCTAATTGTGACTGTGAAGCGTCTTCTTTAGGCTGAGCCGAAATCAGTGGTGTTTCATCGACTTTAAAATTATCGGGATCTTTTTTATATCGTCCTAATACTGAAATAATAATAGGCATAGGTACTGATTGGCTTAACTTTCCCTTTATTAAAGCGACAGAAGGTACCTTATCTTGTACGAGTATTTTTTTTATTGCATCAATAACACATTGTTCCATAAAGGCACTCTTAAAAACTTAAATTGGTCAAATTAGCTAAATTTTAGCGTGAACATTATGATTTAACTAGTCGTTTTTAAAACTAATAAACTTTATCCATAAAAAACAATGGCTTAAATGTTGGCCTGAAATTTGATTAACTATTTCCAGAATAAAACTATTTATTGGATAACAAAAAATGAAAAAAATATTAACTGCATTACTTTTAGTATCTCCTTTAGCACTAACTGGCTGTGTCATAGCTGTTGATGGTGCTGCGGATCACTATTCAAAAGATAGTTGGGAAGTAAGACAAGACAGTAATAGAAGCATGATCAGTAATTTAGAACTTGGCCAATCTATTGATTTAATTAAAGGGAAGCTAGGCACACCTGACTTTTATGAAGTTTTTAATCAGAACTCAGAGCATACACAAGTATTATTCTACCGAACTCATAGAACTGATTCTGATAGCAAAACAACAAAAGATGAATGTCACTATTTAAAATTCAAAGATAGCAAACTGGTTGCTATTGGTGATGGCGCAACAATTTAAAAGTACTTATAAATACAATTTTGATATCAAGGTGCTTCAATTTGATTGATCTTGATATCACAGCTTTGCTAATTTCTTAACAAAGTATCAAACTGGTCTATTACTTCACTCCAATCACCATCTTCAGCCAAAGATTCAGTTAAAAAACTTGCTTGGCCATTGCTCCAAAAAGGCGCCTCAGTTATACGAATAGAGCTTGCTAATCTGTGTTCTGCAATAAATGAATCAATAGCAGATTTTGTATTATCTAAACCGAGTTGTGCAAATAAGTTTGTTAAATTATGCAAATTTGTATCCATTTTATTTCCCTATTATTGATTTAGCTTCTATATAAATATAGAACATAATAATAACAATGGAATAAATATGGATACAGTGACAACGAGTAATACATCAAACGCGCCACTAAAAGCGATTTATCTAACTGCTGAAGACTTAAGTTTGGCAGCAAGTCTACTTTATCAAGCTTATCATGATGATCCACTACTTATGCAGATACTAAACTCATCAGATACGACCTCTTCGGCTTATGAGAAAAAACTAAGGGCTTTGATCCGTGAAGAATTAAACAGCTTTTGGCAAGGGCATGAACCTTTGGTTGGTTTATTTAAAGAGGGTGTTTTAAAAGCTGTAGCCTGTGTTTTTAAATCGGGTAGTAAAATGAGAGCACAAAGAGTGTGGCATTGGCGATTAAAGCTGATGTTAAGTGCTGGATATCTCACTACACAGCAACTGATTGAAAAAGAAAAAACAATTAGGGAGTCATTAAATGAGTACGACTGTTATCACTTTTTAGCTTTTATAGCAGTAGCACCTGGAATGCAAAAACAAGGTATTGGCAGTTTTTTATTACGGGCATTAGATGATCTCATTAAAACAGATGAAGATACTTTAGGTTTGGCGGTTTACGTTACCCGTAATGATCTTAAAGCGTTATTCTTAAACGACGGTTTTAATCAGATTAAAAAGTTGGAATTTAGCAATATTAGCGGTGATTTGTTGTTTAAATCGAAATCAAGTCTTTAACAAAAAATTTAAGCCCTGAGCATTAGGGAAGTTTCAGTGTGAGATATATCTTACATTAATGTAGGTTAGGACGTTTGTTCCTGTATTTATTACTGCACATAATGATTTAACCAATTGAATTTAATGGTGTTTATATTTTTATCAATAATAAGACATAAATAAAATAGGTTTTTTAAGCTAATTTTATTTCATATTTCACTTAATATTAGTCCTGTAGGAAGCAAGAAGGTCATAGGAAATGACTTGAATGTCAGGGAAAGGAACTAAGACAGATATCAGGAAGATGTCACAGGGAAATAAAGGAAATGGAAAGGGAATACCAGGAAGGTAAAGTATTAAATGATTTAATACTCGGTTAATTGGATTAGCCACAGTCAGGGAAAGGACTAAGACAGATATCAGGAAGATGTCACAGGGAAATAAAGGAAAAGGATAGGGAATACCAGGAAGGTAAAGTATTAAATGATTTAATACTCGGTTAATTGGAATAACCATTGTCATGGAAAGGAACTAAGACAGATATCAGGAAGATGTCGCAGGGAAATAAAGGAAAAGGA
>Ga0105354_1002272_pt1 | contig 11520 bp, 7 predicted proteins | sample GOMGulsemesocosm_FD_83658 | JGI IMG/M metagenome (GOLD analysis project Ga0105354, IMG submission 83658) | Methane-oxidizing microbial communities from mesocosms in the Gulf of Mexico - GOM9B Gulf of Mexico | ecosystem: Environmental > Aquatic > Marine > Cold seeps | place: USA: Gulf of America...
GAATATGACTCAACTATTTAGAAAGGGCACGACCTTGTTGTGTAGTCTGCTTATATGTCTTCATGTTTATGGGCAAGAAACGAAAAAAAATGTTCTGTTGATCTTAGTGGATGACCTCAAACCTAGTCTTGGTACCTATGGTGATCCCATCGCAATCAGTCCAAATATCGACAAATTAGCGGCTAAGGGAATGAAGTTTGACCATGCGTTTAGTAACCAGGCAGTATGCATGGCTTCTCGATACAACTTGATGTTAGGTACAAGATCAACTTCTTCCGGTATTTATAACTTTGGTACCCAGTTCAGAGAAATATATCCTGAAGCAATAACGCTGCCACAGCACTTTCAAAAAGCTGGCTATCATGCAGAATCTATGGGCAAGGTTTTCCATATTGGTCATGGCAATGACAATGATGAGTCTTCATGGAGTGTCCCTCACCATAAGGAAAAGGTTATAGAATATCTACTTCCTGAGAGTACTGGCGGGCAATTGACTAGAGAGGAAGCGTATTTTCAAAATGCCCATTTGTATTTTCCAGAATTACCCCACAATAAAGCACTGCCAAGGGGAGCGGCATGGGAATCTCCAGATGTATTGGATGAAGCCTATGCAGATGGAAGAGTTGCTACACATGCCATTAACCGACTGAGAAAGCTCTCTAAAAATACCGAACAGCCATTCTTTATGGCGGTTGGATTTGCTCGACCTCATTTGCCTTTCAGTGCACCAAAAAAATATTGGGACATGTACGACAAAAACCAAATGCCGATGCCTCAGTTTGAAAAAGACCCTGAAGGCACCCCAGCTTTCGCCGTAAAGAGAAGAGGAGAAATTGATCAGTTTTTTCCGGTCCCAGAAAATGGCGAACCGTTCAGTGAGGATCTCAAGCGTAATTTGATCCATGGCTACTATGCCAGTATGAGTTATATGGACGCTCAACTAGGTCGAGTGATCGATGAATTAGAAAGGCTTAATATGTTAGATAACACCGTCATTGCCTTATGGGGTGATCATGGCTGGCATTTAGGTGATCACAAGTCTTGGACCAAGCATTCCAATTTTGAACAAGCGAATCGCATCCCTTTGATATTTGTATCTCCAGGTACTGTAAAAGCTGGAGCTACTTCCAAACAATTGGCTGAGACTGTTGATATATATCCTACGTTAGCGGCACTAGCAGGTTTGAAGTCTCCATCAGGACCACAGCCTATTGATGGAACAAATTTGTTACCAGTATTGAAAAATCCTGAATTCAGAGTAAGAGATCACGCTTATCACGCGTTCCCCCATGGAAATTTACTAGGTTTAGCCATCAGAACGGAACGTTATCGCATGGTGGAATGGCGAAATCCAAAAGATCCGAGCGTTAAAAAAATCTATGAATTATATGACTACCTAGAAGATCCTCTAGAGACGAAAAACCATGCTCAATCAAAGCCAAAAGTGTTGAAGAAACTGATTGCTACTTTGGCAACGCATCCTGCCGCTAAGTCTCAGCTGGGTCGGCAATTACAATAAGGTATTAATAATAAGGTTACCATAATGAATAAAATACAATTATGCATTTATAGTTTTGCATTGTTTACCATTACCAGCTTTTCCAGTACTGCAGCCAAAGTGCATCAGCAGTTGGCAAAGCCCAATATAATTTTGATCTTAGCGGATGATCAAGGCTGGGGGGCTACCTCGGTACCTATGAGTGCAGGGTTAAAAGAGTCCGCGAGTGATTTCATTAAAACCCCCAATTTAGAAAGACTAGCAGCAGACGCTGTGGTCTTTTCTAATGGTTATGCTTCACACCCAAACTGCTCGCCAACCCGAGCAAGTATTCAAACTGGAAAAACGCCAGCTTTGCTTCAAATGACAGATATAATCGACAGGAACACTGGCGTATTTTATGAGGGAAATAAGCTGATCCCACCACAACACATCAATGGTCTACCTTATGAAGAAATTACTATCGCAGAGCTGATAAAAACAAAACGTCCAGAGTACGGTACCGCTCATTTTGGCAAATGGCACTTGGGCAACGGCGGACCTGAAAAGCATGGCTTTGATCATAGTGATGGCAGCACAAAAAATGCTGAGGGCGATACTAAAACCGATGACAACCCTAAAGATATTTATGGCATCACCAATCGATCAATTGCATGGATGCAAGAACAAGTATCGCAGGACAAACCCTTCTTTGTTCAACTGTCCCACTATGCCACCCATTTAGCGATAGAAACCAAACAAGCAACGTTAAATAAAGTTAAACAACGTGCATCAGGAAAAAGACATCAATCAATAAAGTTGGCGGGTATGGCTGAAGATTTAGATGAAGGCATTGGCATGATACTCGACGAAGTAGAAAAGCTGAACATCAGTGACAATACCTACATCATCTATCTGGCTGATAATGGCACTTTTCCAACTAAAGACCTAGAAAACATCAATGGCCCGATACATGGCTGGAAAGCCAGTGTTTGGGAAGGAGGGATCCGAGTACCCTTTATGATTTCAGGCCCTGGTATTAAACATCATTACACAACAGCCAATGTGGTCTCCCATGATATTTATCCGACGATATCTGAATGGCTAGATATCCAAGATATACCCGCTGGTATAGAAGGAGGCAGTTTGATCAGTCAACTTAAGCGACCTAACGGCAAGGATAATATTTCAAGGAAACATGACTTCATGGTTTTCCATTTTCCTCATTATCAGCTGAATAAAGGCAGTCAGCCAGCTTCAGCGATCATTAAAGGAAATTACAAATTGATCAAACTCTACGAAGAGAACAAATATCTGCTGTTTAATCTACAGGGAAATATCAGTGAAACGGAAGAATTATCAGAGCGTTATCCAGAAAAACTCAATGAACTAAAAGCAGACCTTTCTAGCTATCTCTCTTCTATTGAAGCAGCAATGCCAACTGAAAATAATGATTATTTGCCAGAAACCGATCCCGGGATTAAGTATCTTCCTGTTAAAGAAAGGATATTAATCGAACCTTATTTTGTTGTTGAATAAGTATTAATGCTTAATCAATGAATGATGAAAAGTCTATAACCTCATTAAAAACAAGTACTTTCCTAGAGTCATGTTTAGGAAATGTATAACAAAAAAAAGAGCGATAAATGATGATGAAAGCGAAAATTTTAACGATAATTTTTACCGCACTAATACTGAGTGCATGTAATAGTGAACAAATACAAGAGAGCAATAATACCAAAGGCACACAACTTTGGACGGCTGAGCAAGCAAACGATTGGTACGCTCAGCAGCCCTTTTTAGTGGGTGGAAATTATGTGCCGGTCTCGGCTATTAATCAATTGGAAATGTGGCAGCAAGATACATTCGACCCAAAGCGCATCGATTTTGAATTAGAGAAAGCTGCGGAAATAGGTATGAATACTATGCGCGTCTATTTACACGACCTAGCATGGAAACAAGATCCGCAGGGATTCTTCAAACGTGTCGATAAATTTCTTGAAATAGCGGAAAAACATAGCATCAAAATCATGTTTGTTATTTTTGATGGAGTTTGGAATCCATATCCAACAGCTGGAAAACAACCTGAGCCAGTACCTCATGTTCATAATTCTGGCTGGGTACAATCGCCAGGAAGAGAAATTCTTGAAGACCCTAAAAAACAAGACCAATTAAAAGACTATGTTCAAGCTGTCATTTTACGATATAAAAATGACGATCGCGTTTTAGTTTGGGATCTTTTTAATGAACCCGATAATGCCAGTGTGGGTAATTTTGGTGGCGATAGTGATGCACCTGAAATGCCAGCAGAACAAAAGAAAGCCACTACCTTAGCATTGTTGAAAAAAACCTTTGTTTGGGTACGTGAAATAGGTCCATCGCAACCATTAACTGTAGGTGTTTGGGGCAATCCAACTTGGATAGATGCACCTGATTCTATTGAAAAATTCAGTCTTGAAAACTCAGATGTGATCTCTTTCCATAGTTATTCGGATCCCGAGGCAACTATTGAAATGGTCGAAGGGCTTAAAAAATATAATCGACCAATGATATGTACCGAATATATGGCTCGTGGTAACAATTCTACCTTTGAAGGAATATTGCCTATTTTTCATCAGAACAAGGTGGCGGCTTACCACTGGGGGCTATTTAATGGCAAATCACAAACTATTTACCCTTGGAGTTCTTGGAAACAGAAGTTTACTGCGGAACCAGACTTGTGGCACCACGATGTATTTCGCAAAGATGGCACACCATACGACAGTAAAGAGATCGAGTTAATTAAAAAATTAACATCAGCTTCAGATTAATCAATAAAAATGAAGACTATTATTAAATTTTTAAGAGAAACATCATGATAAAAAACAATAAAAATACTCAACAAACAGATAGCTTTTTAGCAATGGATAAGCTGTTTAACATCTGCTTTTTTGCACTGATATTATTGGCATCAAGCAAAGTACTTGCTAATGATTTTGAAGCGCCAAGTGTTGAGCAACAGCCCTTTGGACTGCTTGAAAATGGTACACCGATTAGTCTTTATAAATTGAAAAACACTCATGGTTTAGAAGCACATATAACCAATTATGGTGGCATTTTGGTATCTTTATTAGTTCCTGATAATAAAGGTAAATTAGACGATATCGTGCTGGGATATGACGATTTAGCCTCGTTTGTCTCTGATACAAGTTTTCAAGGGCCACTTATTGGTCGATTTGGCAACCGTATCGCTAAAGGTGCTTTCACCATTGATGGAACAAAATATCAACTCGCGAATAACAATAACGTCAATCATTTACACGGTGGTGTTAAAGGCTTTGGTAAGCGAGTTTGGCAGGCTAAATCATTTACTACGGCTAAATCTTCAGGGGTTGTTTTAAGCCGTTTAAGCCATGATGGTGAGGAAGGTTATCCAGGAAATTTAATGGTTAAAGCCGTGTATGAGTTAGCTAACAATAATCAATTATCGTTAACTTTTACCGCCACTACAGATACAGCTACTCCGGTTAATTTAACACAGCATGCTTACTATAACTTGTCTGGTGGTGGTTCTATTTTAGAACATAAATTAACTATACCGGCCAGCCGATATACTCCGGTAGATGATACATCTATCCCTTTAGGTAAAAATGTATCTGTAAGTAATACTCCGTTTGACTTCACCAAGAATAAAAACATTGGCAAAGACATTAATACTTCCAACCAACAATTAGATTTTGGTAAAGGCTATGATCATAATTGGGTATTAGATAAACCTTATGGCAAACTTGGACTAGCGGTTAGGGTGGAAGAGCCCGTTTCAGGTCGAGTGATGGAAATTCATTCTACTGAGCCTGGATTGCAGTTTTATTCAGGAAACTTCTTGGATGGTTCAATAAAAGGGAAAAATGGCAGAGCTTATCAACATCGTACCGCGATAGTATTAGAGCCTCAGCATTTTCCTGATTCTCCAAATCAACAGGCTTTTCCTTCGACTATTTTGCAGCCAGGTGAAACTTACCGAAATGAGATTGTTTACAAATTCTCAACTGAGTAAGAGTTTACAATGACGAGTTAATGGAAAGTTTGTTATTGTGCATATCGTCAATCTCGGTTTTATCAATAAAGTCAAAGGTACTGGTTAGCATCTGTATATACATAACAGGGAATTAAAGGTGAAAAATTTAAAGTCTAGGCTCATTGAAGTTGTCATTGTTACCTCGTTACTATTTTGTGGAATATTACAAGCTAAACAGTTTAATGTTTTGTTATTTACTAAAACGAATGGTTGGCATCATAAAGCTATAAATCAAGGTGTTACAGCTATTAATCAATTAGCTGAGCAACATCATTTTGGACTTGAATGGCATGAAGATGCATCAAGAATAAATGATGAAAACCTAAAAAAGTTTGATGCCATTATATTTTTATTAACAACAGGCGACATTCTTAACGAAGAACAGCAAAAAGCTATGGAGCGGTTTATCCAGTCTGGTAAGGGCTTTGTTGGTATTCATAGTGCTGCAGATACTGAATACGACTGGGCTTGGTATAAAAAACTTGTAGGGCGTAATTTTAAGATCCACCCCGCAATACAAACAGCAAGAATCTCCGTATTACAACCTGAATTCCCAGGGTTAGAGTTTTTACCAAAATCCTTCTTATGGACAGATGAATGGTATGAATTTGGTGAGGAACATAGCCAAAATTTAAGCTACATTTTATCTGTGGATGAGAAATCCTTTTCACCAAAAGCCGATTGGGGCAAAGTAAAAGGTCAGGGCATGGGAGCGTTCCATCCTATCGCTTGGTATCAACAATTTGATGGTGGCCGATCCTTTTATACTGGGCTAGGTCATGTCGGCAGTAGTTATCAACAGCCACTATTACAAGCACATCTTTATGGTGGGATTTATTGGGCTGCTACAGGTAAAGGGTTGAAATAAGAAGTATTGACCCCTTTGTTGTATAAAAGGCTCTGATTTGTGTCATTTATTTTAATTAATTTATAATAGTCGGTTGTTATAATTGAATAGTTTATAGTAGACTTTTATATCTACAATTAGTCTATAAGACTATTTGGTGTAATTAAAATAATCATTCACTTTTTAAGTTGTAAAAACAGGGAAAAAAATGCCTTTATTAAATAGTACTCTAGACAGAGAAGAGCTATTACCGGAAAACTGTATTAAAAATATCTCTGTTGATAATTTAATCTTTTCAATCCATAAAGGCGAACTAAAAGTCTTATTGGTAAAATACAGTGAGGGATTAGGGGCAGATCAATGGGGCTTAGTCGGCCATTGGATCAAAAAAGATGAATCATTAGAGCAAGCAGCATCACGGGTTGTCAAAGAAATAACCGGTAGCGAAAATATTTATCTAGATCAGCTAGGCGCTTTTGGTGATGTCGAACGTTATCCTTTACGCCGCATTATCACCATCGCTTATTATTCATTGGTTAGGCATGATGAAACATTGGCAGCACTTAGCAATCAAACAACCGAAGTTAATTGGTTTAATATTCACCAACTTCCAGAATTGGTCTTTGATCACAAAAATATTATTACTGCCGGCTTAGATCACCTTAAGTATAAAGTCAGACATGAACCAGTAGGCTTTAGCCTCTTACCTGAAAAATTCACCTTATTAGAGTTACAGGCAATTTACGAATCTATTTTGAATAGAAAACTAGATAAGCCTAATTTTAGACGCAAAATATTGAAAATGAATTTGCTTATTGATTGTGAAGAAAAGCAAAAGAATGTTGCCCATAGAGCAGCTCGTTTATACAGATTTGATATCCATGTCTATCAAAAACTTAAAGAGTTTGGTTTTACTTTCGAGTATTAATCGCTACAACCCACCTTATTAATTAATGCCAATAATTCATTCTGTACTCATGGTATTTTATAAATACGCCATGGCTACCTGCCTATTTAGCTCATATAACAATATTAAAATGCATTGATGCCATGGTTCTGTAAGCTAGGTCAGTTGTCTGTAATATCTAGTCATCGGTAGATTAAAACGATTACTCGCCATTAAATAAATATCCTGACAACTTTTGATGAACCTTAAATATTAATTTTCTATTATTATGGTTTGACAAACCATTTTTATTGGCTCAGTATGTGTTATAGTAAAAATGACAATAACAAAGTGGTTGATTGGATTAAAATGACAAATAACAATAGTTCCTTATCTATTACAGAAAAAGTTGGCTATAGCTTAGGTGACTTAGCAGCAAACTTGATTTTCCAAACATTGATGACGTTCTTAGCTTTTTTCTATACTGACGTCTATAACATTCCCGCGAATAAAGCTGCCGCTATTATTTTTATCGGCGGAATGATAGGTGCTTGTTTTAATCCTATTATGGGGATAATAGCTGATCGAACCGTAACCAGGTGGGGCAAGTTTAGACCTTGGATTCTATGGACTGCTATCCCTTTTGGCGTGTCAGCTCTTTTGGCTTTTAGTACACCTGATTTTTCAGACGATGGCAAAGTTATTTATGCCCTAACAACCTATGTTTTTCTTGTGCTGATGTATTCCGCCAATAATCTACCTTATGCAGCATTAAGTGGTGTGTTAACGGGCAATATGAAAGAGCGGAATAGCTTATCATCCTATCGATTTGTTGCGGTAATGGTTGCTCAATTTATCATCCAAGTATTATTGTTGCCATTAGTCATTATTTTAGGTGACGGTGATAAAGCATTGGGCTTTACTAAAGCGATGACAGTTTTTTCATTGGTTGGCATTGTATTCTTTTTGATCACCTTTCTTACCACTAGGGAACGAGTTGTTCCCGCGGTTGAACAAAAATCTAGCATTAAACAAGATATTTTGGATCTGCTAAAAAATAGACCTTGGTTAATTATTTTATCCGTTACTATTTTAATATTCATCACCTTAGCACTGAAAGGTGGAATGACTATTTATTATTTTCAGCACTACCTTGATGTAGGTCAAATAGCGATATTCTTAGAGAACTCTGGATTTAATACTTTTATAGCTAACTTAAATAATGTTCTCATTGGTGCTGGTCTAAGCGAGTTTCAGTGGCCAAAAGATGCTGCTACCTCAGGTTTTAGTCTCTTTAACGCTTGTGGAATACTATTCATGATAGTAGGTATAGGTGTATCTAAACCATTAGCTGATAGATATGGTAAACGAGATGTTTTTTCACTTTCGCTTGCTATTGCAGCAATAACATTAGCTTTATTTTATTTCTACTCTCCTCAAAGTATTATCGCAGTATTTAGCACTCAAATTATTCATGGATATTTCTATGGAATAACTATTCCATTGTTGTGGGCTATGATAGCTGATGTAGCTGATTATTCTGAGTGGAAAAATAATCGCAGAGCAACGGCAATTATATTTTCGGCAATGATCTTTGGCCTTAAAGTGGGGCTAAGTGTCGGAGGGTCTTTAGTTGCCATTATTTTAGCTTACTACGGTTACAGCAATGAACTTGCAGTGCAAGCCTCGGATACTACTGAAGGCATAAAATTTTCAATAAGTTTGATTTCCGCGCTTCCTTTTGTTTTAGCAATATTGATTTTATTTGCTTACGAGATAAACAAAAAAATGGAACATCTTATAGAAAGTGATTTGTTTCAAAGAAGAGTCACTTAAACAGCTTCTAGCGAGCTAACTTTCTCCCCATTTAATTAAAAAATTCAGTGTTTGTGGTTCTCTAGCCACAAACAGCTGTTGTTATATAAAAAATAAAGGAATTAGAATGACAGAGCTAATAGAACAACATGAAAGTGACGTTGAAGTAGTTCAGGCAAAAGATATTCAAAGGGCTAGAGAATTACAATCAGTAAATAAGCCTTTAGTAGAGCATATGTATAGTGCTGATCCATCCGCACATGTATTTGAAGGCACACTCTATGTGTATTCTTCACATGATATAGAAACAGATGCCGTATTTAATGATAATGGCGAACATTTTGCTATGCGTGATTACCATGTACTTTCTGTTCCGGTTGTCGGTGAGAAAGCTATAGACCATGGTGTTGCATTAAAAGTTGAGGATATACCATGGGTAAAACAACAGCTTTGGGCTCCTGATGCAGCATACCGTGATGGTAAGTATTATCTATTTTTCCCAGCAAAAGATCATAGCGATATTTTTCGTATTGGGGTAGCTGTTAGTGAGAAGCCTACAGGTCCATTTGTTGCAGAAGAATGCCCAATTGAAGGTAGTTTTAGTATTGACCCTGCTGTATTTGAAGATCAAGGTGAGCATTACCTTTACTTCGGCGGGATTTGGGGAGGACAGCTACAACATTGGGAAAATGACACATACACCGGGGTAGATAATTACCCAAAAGATAATGAACCTGCGTTAACTGCCAAAATGGCAAAATTAAATTCTGACATGACCTCACTGGCAGAGGCCGTCCAAGATATTATTGTGTTAGATGAATCTGGTGTGCCAATATCTGCAGGCGATACAGACCGTCGTTATTTTGAGGGGCCCTTGGTTCACAAATTTAATGATAAGTATTACTTCTCTTATTCAACGGGTGATACCCATAAAATTGTCTATGCAATTGGAGATTCACCATATGGTCCATTTAACTATAAAGGGGTGGTGCTTGAGCCCGTGCTTGGTTGGACAACACATCACTCGATTGTGCAATACAATAATAAGTGGTATTTATTCTATCATGACAGTACTTTATCAGAAGGCCAAACACACTTGAGGTGTGTAAAAATGATTGAATTGCAACATGATGAAAATGGCTGCATTGAAACCATAGATGTATATAAGTAAGTAGGTACTAAAATGAGTTTAATTAATCATTAAGTTAATTGTTGTTCTAAATTTATGTTTTTTTATAAATATAATTAAAGGTCTTTAGTTTAGAGCAATAAAAATAACGGCATGTTTCTTTGAGTTATCCGATTCCTGCAACATGTAGAACAGTATTTATTTGAAATGCAATATCCTATTGGTAGATTATCTTCTGGGATAAATTACCAGTTGACGATGTCAATGAAATTATAAAACCTAGAGTCTAAATAAGTGTCGCTTCAATTATCCCTAGTATTTGAGGCGGCAATTAGCCTATTTAGTCTCTAGTCCCGATTGATAGCATACTCTGATTTATGCACAAGATGTCTTTCAGTTGTTTACAATTTAGTCTTATCAACAAAAAAGTGAGTCACTAGTCTAAGTTATTGCAATATAGGGGTATTGTTTTCAGAATAAAAGTTAAGGCGCTTTGTTTATAAAACTGACATCTAACGATGTTTAACAATATTGATAAAACCTAAAAATAGATATTGTCACTATGACTATATTGGTTTAGTATGAATTTTTATTAATGTTAATGAAGGCTTTAAAATGAATTTCTGGATAAAAACGACAATAATTAGCGTTTTATTAATGTTTAGCATTGCTTGTGCTGCACAAACAGAAAAGATTAAACCATCATCACCAAATGTTGTGTTGTTTCTAACTGATGATACTAACTGGTTTGATATTGAGCCGTACGATCGAATGTATGATTACACGCCTCACAATGCTATTACCCCCAATTTAATGGAATTTGCTCAACAAGGCATGTTATTCACATCAGCCTTTACTTCTACTGCATTATGTTCACCTACACGACAACAGCTGTATACAGGCTTATTTCCAGTACGAAATGGCGCTTATCCTCAACATTCTGTTGCCAATAAAGGCACTAAAAGTGTTGTGCACTATTTTAAGGACCTTGGTTATCGCGTTGCTTTAGCGGGCAAAAGACATATTGCGCCAGCATCGGTTTACCCATTTGAATTTGTTGGTGAAGATATCCGTGGCGATGAGGGCAAAACAACTTTTGGTATTGAAGGTGTTGAAGAATTTATTAAGCGTGATAAAACCCAGCCTTTTTTCTTGATCATTGCTTCTAATAACTCTCACGGCCCCTGGACCCGAGGGGACCGCAGCTTATACGATGCGGATAAATTGAATATTCCACCTTTTTTAGTTGATAGCCCTGACTTTAGAAAAAGCATGGTCAATTATTATGCTGAAATAACCGATTTAGATA
>Ga0105354_1002275_pt1 | contig 11516 bp, 9 predicted proteins | sample GOMGulsemesocosm_FD_83658 | JGI IMG/M metagenome (GOLD analysis project Ga0105354, IMG submission 83658) | Methane-oxidizing microbial communities from mesocosms in the Gulf of Mexico - GOM9B Gulf of Mexico | ecosystem: Environmental > Aquatic > Marine > Cold seeps | place: USA: Gulf of America...
ATTTTTTTCATTGATTTCTGTATTTTTTCCGTAAAAACGGAAGTATAATTAGTTAAGTTTTAAGTTTAGTTGTTACTAGTTTTCAATATTAATGTAGACCCATCCTTTTATTAAGTTTCCAGTTTGTACTTCCAATACATAATAATAAGTACCTACAGGAAGTTCATTTCCATTATCAGATTGACCATTCCACTCCTTACGGTAATTATCTTTTTCATATACTTTTGTCCCATAACGATTGTACATTTTTATGTTTGAAGCTTTTAACCAAGTAATATCGAAATAATCATTTATCCCATCACCATTTGGAGAAATTCCAGTTGGGATAAAACAACCCGTTTTCTCTGTCAATGTAATGGTTTTCATAGTACTACACCCATTACTATTTGTTGCTATAACGGTATAAACTCCTGTTTGATTAGTTGTTAAACTTGCATTAGTTTCTCCAGATATAGCACTATTATTTAACTCCCACTGATATGATATACCTGAATCTGAACTATCAGTAATAAGCGTAGTAAAAATTCCTGGGCAAATTTCATTATTACCAGTGATATCATCAATTACTGGGGATGTATTGGCTACAGTAACAGTAACAACATCTGAGTATGTTGCTCCAACACCATTCTGATCCTCAGCTTTAACAATATATGTTGTAGCCCCAACTTCTGTTGGACATGCTTGATAAGTAACACCTGTATTTAATAAAGTATTATTTGAATCATACCAATTAACTACGTAATTCATTGTAGAAACATCTCCAGATGGGGTAAACCTCCAAGCTATATCTGTTCCGTTCCATGCTTCATTATTAATACCTGGCGCAGTATATGCAATAGCCCCATTTTCATTCTGAATACCTACTAATGCTTCAGGACTGAATGAACTAGCACAGTTAGGTTTATTTTTAATAAACACCTCTATTACATTTGTAGTTTCATATAATACTACTTGAAAAGTATAACTTAAAGCTGGACAATCAGTATCTGGAATTTCATTATATCCAACTACAAAACGTCTGTTTGTACCAGTACCAAATACTCCATAACTTACATCAATAGGGGCTGAAAATGTATCAAAACCATAAGATATTAATCCGTAAATCGTATTATTTAAATCTTCAAAAGCATCTGGTAATGTTGTTAAATATGGCGCTGAAGTTAGGTCTGTATTAAACGTTATCGTTCCTTGATCACTTATTTTTAATGCACTATAACAGTTTCCAAAATAGTTAAATGTAAACGGTAAATCAATTGGAGTATCATTGTATTCAAACCCACCATTAGGGAAGTTTGGAATATTTCCTAAGCCAGTAAAAGGGTCTTGAGGATTATACGCTATACTTTCTACAGTATAACTAGCTGTATTAGCAGGCACATATGATGCTGTTAACTCAATACAATCACCTAAACAACTTAAATTTTGATTATCGATTACATCAAAACAATTATGTATATTAACAACTATCAACTGAAATGAAGTAGTCTCATAGCATCCATTTACATTTTCTTGAATTCTTACATAAATCACTTGAGGATTTGTTGTATTGCTATAAACAGTCGGATTAGCTATTGGGTTAGTTCCACTATCAGCATCAGCTTGTGATGTGTAATAAGTAACTGTTAAATTAGAAAAGTTTCCTCCAGTAACAACAAAATCATTTACTGTTAAATCAAAAGGCATTATTCCATCATTATCATCATCCTGTAAAATAATATCATTAGCTGCATTTACTATAGATGGTAAATAAGAAACTTGTACTGTTGCTGTATCTTCGCAAGAACCATCTATTACATTTACTGTATATGACCCTTGATCAGAAACAACTAAAGTATTTCCATTTTCTCCTGCAATTGCTACATTGTCCTTTAACCAAACATATGTTGCAGCAGATGAGAAACCTCCACTAACAGTAAGCGTTGTTGTTTGTCCTGGGCAAATTACTTGAGAATTACCTAGACTAGCTCCTCCTAAATTAAAACTAGATGATGATAAGAATACAGCCGAATCATATGATTCATCAGATCTATCTGCAATAACTAATTTTAACTTATATGTCTGTCCTGCTTGTACAGCTGATTTTGCAGTTAACTTTATCGTACGAGCATTAAACTCAACTGGTGCAGTATTGGCTGCATTATCATTACCGATATAATCTACATGAAAAGCTTCATTAACTGCTGTGAAATTAGTACAATTACTATTATTGTAAATTGTTCCGATACTTACAGGAATAGTATTTCCTGAGCCATCTAATATTAACGGTCCATCACCATTTTCTCGCAACAAAGCAATATTTTTCCCGCCATGAGCAAATGGAACACCAGTAGTAGGATTAACATCAGGCGTTATTCCTGGACCTGATATAATAAAAGCAAATCCATCTTGAAAGGTATCTTCTTCATAGCACACTGTATCAGAATTCCACTCTTCTGAAGCAAATATATAATCAAAAGCGATTTCATTAGTAATCGGTACAAAGTTAAACTCTAGTGAAGTTGCGTTATTAGTGTCTTGAGTATCACCAAAGCGTGCATCTAAAATTTCTTTTAAATCGGCATCCCCAATCCAAGTATTAGTTCCGTCTGATGTTCCAGAAAAACCAGTATCATCATTTGGACCTTCTGCTCCAGTTACTAAACCTGTTGACAATATCACTCCTTTATCAAATGGAAAATTAGTTCCTGTATGAGTAAAGTAACCATAACTTTTACTCGTCATAGTTAGATCTGCTCCATTGGTAGCAGTATCATATACTACTGTATTTATTCCAGTAACACTGCTACTAACACATCCTTTCACCAAGGACTGCGTTATTAACTGTTCGGGAGTAAACTCAGAATCAGGTACCCCAGTGGGGTTTACATCAATAGATTGTGCAAGGGACACACTGGCTATCAATATAGAAATTGAAGTAATTAGTTTTTTCATACAAATAGTGTTCGTTATTAAATTAAATGAGAAGACTAACAATTAGTCCAAACATCTTTTAATAAACATTTACATGATAAAAAACCCTACTTTTTTTTATAACATATTAAATTAAAAAAACTCGATAGTAATTTTTCTTTTTGAAATGTAAAAAAGAAATAATTATTTTATGTAATATTTTTTATATCTCATATAAGACCATATTGCTATAATGAATACTGCAATAAGGTTATAATATATATATGTTGGTGTTACTGAAACATCTCCACTCGCATATGAATGTAGTCCTGCTAAATAAAAATTTACTCCAAAATAGGTCATCAGTATGGATGCAAAACAAATTACTGCTAAGAAATTAAACGTCCATCTTCCTCGTAAACCAGGTATTAAACGAATATGTAATACAAAAGCATAAATCATAATACTGATTAATGCCCAAGTTTCTTTAGGATCCCAACCCCAATATCTACCCCATGATTCATTTGCCCACATGCCTCCAAGGAAATTACCAATAGTAAGCATCACCAAACCAATAGTAATAGCTTGTTCGATGATTATGGTTAACTCCTGGATATTTAAATCCATTCGCTCTTTATTTTTTTCAGTAGTTAAAATCATTAATAATAAAGAAACCAACCCTAATACAAAAGCCAATGTAAATGGACCGTAACTCCCCACAATTATTGATACATGAATCATTAACCAATAACTATCCAAAACAGGTTGCAGATTTGCTATAGCAGGATCAATAGAGTTCCAATGAGCAATCATTAAGATCATCGAAGTTACGAAAGCTGTTGCAGCAATTGATAAATTAGACTTTCTACCGAATAACAAACCGAATAACATTGTAGCAAACCCTATATATATCATTGATTCGTATGCATCACTCCATGGTGCATGTCCTGAAATATACCAACGCATAATTAAACCAATCAAATGCAATATAAATAAGAATACAATGGTATACTTTAGTGCTACTACAGCTTTAACTAAGAAGTTATTTTTATAATAAAATATTTGAAAAATCAACAATATAAACATTAAGACACCAGCATACATATACCAACTGAACAACTTTTTAAACACGTCATATTCATTATAGAACAATTCAGCGACAACTTTATCATCAGATGGGATTACAGAAGGACTATATCCTTTTTGTAACTTTCTAATACCGTCTAAAACATTAGCAGCAGTTTTATAATCTTTCTTTACAACGAATTCAAAATATCCTTGAGGAAATAAATTTTTAATTACTTTTGAATCTGGGCCATAATCAATAGTATTTATCTCCAACGGAGATACCCATTTATTATTAGTATCTCCAGGAATTGGATACACTCTAATTAAGCTTCCGCTCAAAGCCTGCCCTAGTAATCGCTGATCTTCATAAGCACGCTTAATATCTTTCTGAAATTGATTAGGTTTATTTGTAGCATTAGCTTCCTTAACCCATTCTGTTTTTATTTTTGGAACCCCATCATGAGTATAAAAATCAGATAGTGCTGCATGTGTTGTTTTTAATGGTATTTCTAACACTTTTCGGATACTATCATTACCTCTTTTTAATTTTATTAAAGGAGCGTCAAACCATAATTTGTAGTTTTGAATCATTGATAGTAATACTTGATTGGCATCCAAGCCTGCATAATCATCTTTCTTACTTACTTTACGTAATAATTCAATTGCATAAGTATTTACCGGCTTTACTCTTCCTCCTAAATCTTGTATCAACAACGAGCCAAATTTAGCAGCTTCTTTAGTAGGAATTACTCTCGCTTGAATGATGGAATCTACTTTCTCTTTAGAAAGTTTTATATGCTTATTTTGAGAAAAACCGTTAAGAGATATCAATAATAGTACGACTCCTAATCCTGACTTTTTAAATTTTATTACTTCTAATTTTTTCTTTAATTCTCCAAAACGAGTATTTTTATCAAATAAGATTACAATCATCCCCAAAAACAACAAAAAGTATCCGATATAACTAATCCATGTTCCCCAGAAATCATGGTTTACAGAAAGAACTGTGATATCAGGATTACTGTTTTGTTTTTTAGTCATTGTAGAAAAATCAATACTAGATTGGAAAAAGCGATATCCTTTATAATTTAGGACATTGTTCATGTAAATTCGGGCATCAAAAGGTTTTTCATCCTCAACAGTTACCTTACTCTCATAAGATTTAAATCCTATTCCATATGCACTAGGGTCAGTACCGGGATAACGTTCAGCTACAATATCATTTAACTTTAAACTAAAAGGCAATTCAATTTCTTTCGAACCATAGCTCATATTGAAATCCAAACCACCAACTTTTATTGTTCTCATTTGGTTAGCAGTTCCCTGACCTCCTTGTAATGTAATTTCTTTAGACTCTCCTTTTGAAGTTATTTTTAACGTTAATGCATCTTCTCTAGCATCCTTAGGATTATCAGCCTTTACTATTCTATAATTCCCTTTTATTGGCTTTTCAGGTAACACAAACTTCATTTCACCAATTTCATATAAGGAAAGTAATCGTAAATTTTGAACACTATCTTGAACAACGGGGCTTTTTTGTTGATCAGCCATACGCATTACCGTTCCTTCAAATGGTGATGCTAACGTTGCTACTTCTCCTTCAATATCAGAAATATTAATAGCTCCCTTAGTTGGCTTATTAAAAGCAAATAATACATTATGAATATTTTCTATACTTCCTTCTTTAAGATAATGATCATGTCTCCCCCCTTCACCTGCTTCAACTATTTTATAATATCGATCACCTGATTCATCTGCTACCAATGTTTCATGTGCATTCTCAATAAAATTCACACATTCAATAGTAAATTCTTGTCCTTTATAATCTGATTGTATTTGAAATGAATTGTTTAACTTTTCTGAAAGTAATAATTCTTTTTCAGGAAGAACTCTACGTTGTAAATTCCCATTTACCTTAACATCACCATCAACAAAAGTTTTTAAATATATTTTTTCAGATAAAATTTTATTATTTGACTCACCTTCCTTTATAGGGAGCATTCCTTCAAAACCAGTATACCTAGTTATTCCAGCCCCCACTAGTATCAATACAAAGGATAAATGTAACAACAACGTTGACCATTTTTTTTGCTGAATTAATCTGTATTTAAAAATATTCCCAAAAAAATTAATAACGAATAAAATCATGATTCCTTCAAACCACCAAGTGTTATATACTAATGTTCTTGAATATGGTGTTGGAGATGTTTCTGCACTAGCATCTAAAAAAGTACCTATAGCCATTGCTGTTGCAAAAGCTATAAACAAAAAAGCCATTAAACGTGTGGAAAATAAAATTTGGGCAAACTTAGATTTCATGTAATCGTTTTTTATTGTTTTTCTTATCAAAAACAGCATAAAACTAACTACTTTGTTATTAAACTATTTTGTAGTGATTAATGCTATGTTTTTTCTAATGAGTCAAACCTCAATATATCAAACCCATGGATGGGAATAATTTACGCGAAAATACGGATTTTAATTGAATGATACTCCTTGATCATTGATTAAAAAAACATAATATATTCAATACCCTACATACAAAACACAAGCTGTATGGTGATAATATATTATAAGTTCAAGGCATAACTTTACAAATTATAATCACAAGCATGACTACCCTCTTGCTTTAAAGATCTCCATGAATAAAAAACTAGCAATATTTCGAGCCCTATTTTTAGCTATAGCCACTTTCTCTCCTACAAAAAGCTCGTCTAAAGTTTGAATCCAAAACTGCAACCATAATCCAAATAAATCATTGTTTATTGAATTATTATTAGCTTTATCTATTGCTACATGTTTCTTTAAAGGATTCCCTTCATAAAGATTTTTTCGAAACAATTGACTTTCCCAAAAATCAGTTAAATGTTCTAGATGGTGTTCCCAATCAGTAATAGCTTTATTAAAAATTGGTCCCAACTCATCATTAGCTCTAATTTTTGAATAAAAAGTACGTACTAACAAAGAAACATCTTCCCTGTTTTGAATATCATTCATTCTTTATAATCATTTTATAACAAATTAATAATAATCAAAGATAAATTAATTAATAATGTTAGTATTAATATATCAAATATCCTTTTCTTTTTAGCTTGTCCCAATATAGAAGCATTATAGGCCATTGATGCGGAAATACAAAGTCCTAATTCAAAAAGAGTTGTACTTGAATTATCCATTAATAAATACATAACAGCCACCGAACCAATTGCTGTTTGTAATATTATTGTAATTGGTATTAAAAACAAATACCCTTCTTCGAACTCTTCTACTAATTTTACGTAATATTTCATAATATATTTATTTGTTTAGACAAAGTTCTAACAATAAATAGCTTAATTTTATGATCCAAATCACATTCAATAAATGATACCAGAAAAATTACTTATTAAGTATGGAGCAATATTAAAAACCTATGAAAAAGATGAAATTATCATTGAAAAAAATAATACTGCTAAATTCTTTTTTCAGATAAAAATAGGAGCTGTTAAAATGTATAATTTATCTGAAGAAGGTAAAGAGTTCGTTCTTGGTTATTTCAATGATCTTCAGAGTTTTGCAGAACCACCTCTTTTTGGAGATTTTGAGTATCCAGCTAACGCAATTACTTCTAAAAAATCGACCATTTATAAGTTGAACAAAGTGTCTTTACTGGAGCTTTTGAAAAATAATTTTGACATTCATTTAACCCTTAACAAAATACTGTGCAACAGAATCAAGTACAAGTCAATGATAATGTCTGAAATATCTGTTCATTCCCCTGAACATCAAATCATAAGTCTATTAAATTATTTGAAAAAAAATACAAATACCCACGACAAATACGAAATACCTTTAACCAGACAACAATTGGCTGATTTAACAGGTTTACGAGTAGAAACTGTTATACGTACTATTAAAACACTAGCTAAAAAACAAAAATTAGAAATTAGAAACAGAAAAGTTTTTATTTAAAAATATTATAATTTTCAATTTTTTGCAATATTTATAAAACACAAAAATACCTTATAAACTTGAATAAGTACAATTCTTGATAATAATTACACCTCTAATTATTGTAAATTAAAATATCTCTCGTAACTTTATATACATGAGTTACAAAAGTCGTATTTATTGGATAAAACAAAATCTAAAATATTAGTGCAATTGTAGCTATAATCTATTTACTTGCTTACGGAGCTTATAAACTAAATAGTATTTATATTTTAACTTTATAACCACACGTTCTCAGCGTTGGCATATATATTATCATGTATCTTTTTAAAAACAAAACCGTACAAATAATATCTAAATACTATAGTGTACGGTGTCTAGTTTAACTAAAAAATATTTTATTTTTCTATTTTTTTAGTTATATGACTTTTTATAACTTAACAAAGCGCTTAAATCCTTGTTTACCTTTAGCATATAGTTTAACGAAATATATTCCTTGTGATAATCTAACTGTAGGAATAATTAAACTTTTTGTTTCTATTACTTTTTTACCTAAAACACTATAAACTTCTACTTTATCTATTTGACCGTTAAAAGACACTTGTAAATTAGAAACAGTTGGGTTTGGATAAATAGTAAAGTTATTATTTAATTCAAAACTTTCAATAGATAAAGCATTGCATTCTGCTTGATTATTAACAAATGTTGAAGCAGTATCTATATTAGTCCAGTTAGTTGTACTCCAAGCTGCGTCATCTACTAAAATACAGTTTAGATAAGGATTGTTTAAAGAGTTAAAGATATTAAAACTAGAATTATTCCCATTACGAATATCTAAACTTGTTAATTGGTTATCGCCACACCATAGCCAAGTTAAAGCTATATTATTAGATACATCTATACTTGTTAATTGATTTTCAGGACAACTTAGAAAAGTTAAAGCAGTATTATTAGATACATCTAAACTTGTTAAGTGATTACCACCGCAACTTAGCTGAGTTAAAGCCGTATTATTAGATACCTCTAAACTTGTTAATTGATTATCAGAACAAAGTAGCTGGGTTAAAGCTGTATTACTAGAAACATCTAAACTTGTTAATTGATTAATAATACAACGCAACTGAGTTAAAGCAGTATTATTAGAAACATCTAAACTTGTTAATTGATTTTCATAACAAGACAGCTCAATTAATGCTGTATTACTAGAAACATCTAAACTTGTTAATTGATTAACAGAACAAAATAGCTCTTCTAAAGCAGTATTATTAGAAACATCTAAACTTGTTAATTGATTTCCTTGACAATACAGTTTAGTTAAAGCAGTTTTATTAGATACATCTAAACTTGTTAAGTGATTACCACCACAACTTAGAACAGTTAAAGCAGTGTTATTAGAAACATCTAAACTTGTTAATTGGTTATTAGAACAACTTAAATAAGTTAGATTCGTAAAATACTCGATACCTGTTAAATCGGAAATACTATTAGAACCACAATATATTGATCCTGTAAAAGCAGTAGCTTCAGCTATCTGTATTTCGGAATCTCCATTGGTGTTTATAGCTGTATCACCTACTAAATAGGCTTTAAAATTAACGTCTGGAATAGATACATTTTGCCCGAAAGTAATTGTGATAACAATCGAGAATAATAGTAGTAATAATTTTTTCATAGTATAGGTGTAATAATATAATGCTCCGTTAAGGTCTTGAGCGGTTAGTTTTTGACCTTAGATATAATCTAAATCGAATTTACCTCTATATGGTCTCAAAAGAAAGCTACTGATATATTCATTTATAAACAGACATTGTTTATAAATATTGATTTATAAATGAGCATACCAGAAAGCCTAAACACAACTATTAAAAATGTGAGTCTGATAAAAACATAAAGAATAAGGGCGTTACTAATTACAGTTTCGTTGTCTTTGTGTCGGATATTATTTTTTTGCTTAACATTTATTTGATTGTACCACTTTTTGAAGATTACAATACTATTACATACACTTATAACTTTCCATTTCCGTCACTATCATGATTTAGAAATATAGTTTGTTTAACACCTATTTTATATATAGTCGTGTCTCTGTATACAATTTTAGGTATTGTAAGTTCTAGCATATCAGAAGCTCTTTTATTAACATTTCACTAGAATTAACCTCTTCTGTTTTAGTATTAGTTTTATCGCTAACTAATTTATTTATACTATTACAGAATATTAGTAATAAAATAACAGCAACTAATAATAGTTTTGATCTCGATATTCCCTCTTTCCAAAAATTTAATGATACCATAACCGTCTACTAGTTGTTGTTTTAACCTTCGTTTTGTATTCTTTAAATACATTATTTACCTTACTATTAAAGCTATCGTCATCATGGTTAGTAAATAACCTACTGCAAGTCCATTTATAAAACCTGCCCCCATAACTTGTCATAATTTAACTATTGACTCATATAGTAATAGTTCTGTTTATAAATTTGTCTTATAATAGTTGATCTAAATCTGATTTAGTTGTCATAAACTCCATTTCAAATAATATAACTGGACTGATTGTATCACGTAATGCTTTAAAATAAGCTTGTATGGGTTCTCTTAAACTTAATTGATAGCCATTTTCCCGTAAATAAGATGTCATTTTTTCCGCTATAGTTTTACCATTTGAGAGTTATTGAAAAACCTTATTCCTTTTATCTAGAGTATTATAGCCGTGCCCTCTATCTATTACTGGGACCATAAATATTTAATTTTTACACCAACAAACCATGATCTAAAAAACAATTTCAATTGCCCTTTATACTTCTTGTCTATTACAACAATTAGCTGATTTAACAGGTTTACGAGCAGAAACTGTTATACGTACTATTAAAACACTAGCTAAAACAAAAATTAGAATTCATAAATAGAAAAGTTTTTATTTAGACACACAAATAGTATTTTAGCTTTATGATTAAAGTTGTTATTATTGGTGCTGGAAACGTAGCTTCTCATTTGTTTGATGCTTTTTATACAACAGAAAATGTTTCTGTAATTCAAGTATACAATCGTAGTCAAAAAAAACTAGACTATTTTGAAAATAAAACAAATACTACTACCTCCATATCAGAAATTATAGAAGCTGACATATATATAATTTCAGTTTCAGACGATAGCATAAATTCTTTATCAAAAAAACTACAATTTAACAATAAACTAGTCGCGCATACTTCTGGTTCAGTAGCTATGAATCAAATTTCAAATCATAACAAACCTAGTGTTTTTTATCCTTTACAAACATTTACTACTGGTAAAGATGTAAACTTTAAAACAATTCCATTATGTATTGAAGCTACTAAAAAGAATGACTTATTACTCTTGGAGACTTTAGCAAAAAGTATTTCTGATAATGTATATCATATAAATTCAAAACAGCGAAAAGCATTACATATAGCTGCCGTTTTTGTGAATAATTTTGTGAATCATTTATATCAAAAAGGAGAAGAAATCTGTACAAAGAACAATGTATCATTTGATATTTTAATCCCCTTAATTATAGAAACTGCTAGAAAAGTTTCAGAATTATCTCCATTAAAAAGCCAAACTGGACCAGCTAAAAGAAACGATAAGAAAGTAATTAAGCAACATTTATCA
>Ga0105354_1002282_pt1 | contig 11500 bp, 10 predicted proteins | sample GOMGulsemesocosm_FD_83658 | JGI IMG/M metagenome (GOLD analysis project Ga0105354, IMG submission 83658) | Methane-oxidizing microbial communities from mesocosms in the Gulf of Mexico - GOM9B Gulf of Mexico | ecosystem: Environmental > Aquatic > Marine > Cold seeps | place: USA: Gulf of America...
GGTTTAAACTACGTTGATTTAGATGGTAATGTTGGATGTATGGTTAACGGAGCTGGATTAGCAATGGCAACTATGGATTTAATTAAAATGTCAGGTGGTGAACCAGCAAACTTTTTAGATGTTGGAGGTACTGCAGATGCTAAACGTGTTGAGGAAGCTTTTAGAATTATTTTAAAAGACCCTAACGTAAAAGCTATTTTAGTAAACATTTTTGGAGGAATTGTTCGTTGTGATCGTGTAGCCGAAGGTATTATTGCTGCTTTCAAAAACATGGGAGACGCTATGAACGTACCATTAATTGTTCGTTTACAAGGAACAAATGCTGATATCGCTAAAAAATTAATTGAAGATTCAGGATTAGCTTTACAATCTGCTACTGCTTTTAAAGAAGCTGCTGATAAAGTAAAAGCCGTTTTAGCATAAGCTATAAGAACAAATCACATACCTTATTAAAAACACTATAAGGAAACAATAAAAAAAGCTCAAACCATTGGTTTGAGCTTTTTTTATTATATTCGGTATCGAGTCCAAAACTATTAATCATGAGCACTGAAGAAAAACTAAGCGCCTTAAGTCAGCTAATTGCATTCGCAAGAACCGGAAAAGCAATCAAAGATGTTGAATATGATTTTTTAGTACTAATTGCCAATCAAATAGGAGTAACAAAAGAAGCTTTTGATGAACTATTACTTAATCCAGTACCTCACATAAATTTGCAGTCAGAAAGCGAACGTATAGTGCAATTTCACAGACTCCTACTATTAATGAATGTTGATAAAGAAATTGAAGCTTCGGAATTAGAAAAAATCCATCAGTTAGGCTTAAAAATGGGTCTGAATATTCAAGCCATTGATAAAACCTTAGAGATAATGCAGAAATACAAAAATAATAACATCCCTCCAGAAGTATTGTTAAGTATATTTAAAACATATTATAATTAATTTTAAATCAGAAAAAATACCACTACGCTGTTAGAGTAAAAAAACAGAGGCTTTTTTTATAAAAGCTAAAAACGAAGCGAGCACTCTTACTTATAAAAACATACATGATTCTAACCAAACAACAATAAAACGAAATCTAAAATCAACTCTTTTTAATGTTCGTGGCACTTTACCGAAGAAACCTATAAATTAAATATTGTTGCAATTTAAATAGCAACAAGGCAATTATAACCCCAAAAAACATACCTGTAAGTACATCTCCTGGATAATGCACTCCAATATAAATTCTACTATAACCAACAAATACTGCCCAAATCAATAATAGTCCACCAAGATATTTAAAATAAGGCTTAAATACCTGCCCTAGAAAAATTGCTAACGCCATAGAGCTTGCTGCATGAGCGGAGAAATACCCATACTTTCCACCACATGAAGACTTAACTAAACGCATTGCATCAAAAATAACTTCTTCATAACAAGGTCGTGGCCGTAAAAACAACACCTTTTTAAAAAGGTTAGCTAATTGATCGGTACCACCAATCATTAAACCGATAACTACAGCAGTAATTAAAGTAGCTTTAATTCCGGTTTTTTTATACAACAGATACAACAAAAAAACATACAATGGCATTGCATTCCACTTACCTGTAACAAACATCCAAAAACCATCCCAAGTAGTCGTTCCTAAGTTATTTAAATACAAGAATACTTGATGGTCTAATTGTATTAACTCTTCCATTACTCTTCGTATAATGCTATTTCCTTATCATAAAACTCTGTAGCTTCTTTAATGCAAATTTCAGCCTCATCAAGTAATTCTTCTTCTTCGCTTTTATCAAAATCTTCTAACCATTCAATTTCATCATTTTCTAAATTGATAATAAACCTAGGAAAAGCTGTGTGAATAATAAAAATAGCACTTGGAAATTCAGAATTATCTCCTAATATAAACTTTGGTAACTCCATAATATTTTTTAATTCTTAATTAATTTTTTAGTAATATAATTAAACCTTAGGAATAGTAGTATTGATGAAACTGTTAAACCAGCTAACAATCCCAACCATATCCCAGAACTTTTGTAATCCGTATGCAATCCTAAATAATAACTTATTGGAAAACCAAACACCCAGTATGCAATAAAGATTAATATCGTTGGTATTTTAACATCTTGCAAACCACGTAATGCTCCCAAAACTACAACTTGAACTCCATCGGAAATTTGGAATACAGCTGCAATTAATAACAATACTGATGCTGTTTTAACCACCTCCATTGTATTAGACAAGTCTGCTACATTATTGTAATTCACAAATAAATCAGGGAATACATTATGAAATGCAACAAATATTCCAGCAAAAATAATTTCTATAAACAGCGTTAATAAAAACACTGAAAAAGCAACCCTTCTTAATTCTTTAAAGTTTTGCAAGCCTTTCTGATTTCCTACTCTAATAGTTGCAGCTACACTTAACCCCATTCCTACCATAAAAGTTAATGATGATAACTTTAATGCTATTTGATTTGCTGCCTGAGCATTACTTCCTAAAACTCCTGAAAGCCATATTCCTGCTGTAAAAATAGCAACCTCAAAAAACATTTGTAAAGCAGATGGTACACCTAAAGAGAGTATCTTATTGGTTACTGATTTTTTAATAACCAAAAAATTTAAATTCGTTATATATGGCTTAAATTTATCTCTTGATTTTAATAACAACCATATAAACACAAGCATTACCACTCTTGATATTAATGTTCCTATAGCCGCTCCTACAATCCCCAGTTCTGGAAATCCAAACTTCCCATAAATCAGTAAATAATTCAACACAATATTTATCACGTTCGCTAACAAAGTAGCCCACATAGCATATTTTGTTTGTGATAATCCGTCAGAAAATTGTTTAAACGCCTGAAACATAATCATTGGAATTAATGAAAATGCAACTATTTCTAAATACGGAATAGCCAATACAACCACTTCTGCTGGCTGCTTCATATGATACATTAACGGCTTAGATAACAATATCAACCCAAATAACACCGTGCCTAAAACAGTACACAGAAATACTCCATGTTTAAAAGCTGCTTTTCCTTTTGCTACATTCCCTTCTCCATCAGCTTCTGCCACCAAAGGGGTAATTGCTGTTGAAAAACCTATTCCTAAGGACATGGCAATAAATAAAAAACTATTTCCTAATGACACTGCTGCCAACTCCGTAGTTCCTATTTTACCCACCATAATATCATCAATCAGCCCAACCATAGTGTGACCAACCATACCCAATATAACTGGATAAGCAAGTTTTAAATTGTAATGAAATTCTTTAGTGTAAGTAGTTAATGTCACTTAATATATTTTGTGAATGCAAATGTACGCGATAGCTTACAAACAATTGATATGATGATAAAAATCCTTTACTTTTTAAGTTTCGAGTTTTGAATCACTTCATATTTATCAAATAAATATACTAACGAGGTCATTGTTGCCGCTCCTAATTCCAATTCTCGTTTATTTACATGTTCAAAAGTATCATTAGCCGCATGATGGTGATCGAAATAACGTTGAGAATCTGGTCGTAAGCCACACAATACATTATCCCCCTTTAACGGACCAATATCCGCACCACTTCCTCCTTTTTCAAAATAATGAATTAAATACGGTTTGAAAAGTGATTTCCATGACATTACTTTTTCAAAATTTTCATCAGAACAATCAAAAGAAAAGCCTCTTGGCGTAAACCCACCTGCATCACTTTCTAAAGCAAACACATGGTTTTCTTTTTTACCTTCAGCTACTTTTGCATATTTTTTTCCTCCTCGTAATCCATTTTCTTCATTCATAAATAATACAACACGTATGGTGTACTTTGGTCTATACCCCGTTTTTTTCAATAAACGTAACACTTCCATAGATTGTACCACTCCTGCTCCATCATCATGAGCGCCATCGCCTAAATCCCACGAATCTAAATGACCTCCAACTACCATAATTTTATTCGGATAAGTACTCCCCGTAATTTCACCAATTACATTATACGATTGCACATCTTTTAACTGTTTACAATGTTGCGAAAAGTAAAATTCAATATTGTTATCTAATTTTAACATCGTACTTAATAGTTCCGCTCCATTAGTACTAATTGCAGCAGCAGGAATTCTTTTATTTAAAGCTACATCACCATAACTCATTGAACCTGCGTGCGGATAATCATCTAAACGTAAATTCATAGAACGCACTAAAACCCCAACTGCTCCATAAGCAATTGCTTTTTCAGCTCCTTTATAACGTTGCTCTACACAACCTCCATATGCCTGAAAAGTGCTAATTAGTTCAGCTTGCATAGGGCGATTATAAAAAACTATTTTACCTTCTATTTTCTCTTTCCCTAATACCTCTAATTCATCAAAGCTTGTGACTTCTATTAATTTTGCTTTTAAACCTCCTGATGGTGTAGCAATAGATCCTCCCAAAGCACAAATAGGCAAGGTTGTCGATTTTCCTGGAGCCGTTTCCACATACGCATATTCTTTAACTCCCCTTACCCATTTTGGTACCATAACTGGTTGTAGCCAAACTTTATCTAAACCTAATTTTTCTAACTCTCCCTTTGTATATTTTACTGCTTTTTCTGCATTATACGACCCTGATAATCTTCCTCCAATTTGATTAGATAAATGATTTAACCAATCATATGACTTCCCATTAACTAATGAGGTATCATAAATACTCTTTAATATTTTAGCATCTTCAGTTTGTGCAAATGTCATTATACTAAAAAACACTATAAGTAATAAAATACTATTCTTCATTTAATTCTTTTTTATATTGAGCCAAGTTTTCTTTAATTTTAAGGCTTAACTCTGGTTCTTCAATATCATCAAACTCCTTTAATTTATCATAAATTGTTTTAGCAACTATATATCGTGCCGAAGGTTTATGATCAGCAGGAATAACATACCAAGGTGCATTTTCAGTTGATGTTTTATTAATAGCATCCTGATAACAAGCCTGATAATTATTCCATAATTTTCTTTCTTTTAAATCTCCTGGTGAAAATTTCCAATTTTTCTCCTTCAATTCAATACGACGCAATAACCGATTTTTTTGCTCAGACTTACTTAGGTTTAAGAAAAATTTAAAGATTAATGTTCCATTTTCGGAGATATGCTTTTCAAAGTTTCTAATTTGTTCAAATCGTTTCTCCCAAAAACGGTCATCAATATCACCTACGGAATTAATCTCTGGTAAATTTTCCCCTAAAATATATTCAGGATGCACTCTTGTTACCAATACATTTTCATAATGAGTTCGGTTAAATATTGAAAATTTCCCTCGTGATGGCAACGCTATATAATGCCTCCATAAATAATCATGATTTAACTCTAACGAAGTAGGTACCTTAAAACTATGAACTACAATCCCTCTTGTATTAAAATCTTTAAAAACTTCACGAATCAAGCTATCCTTACCTGCAGTATCCATCCCTTGTAAACAAATCAACACTGCATATTTCCCATGTGCATATAAAGTATCTTGTAATTCCCCTAATTTCTTTCGGAGCTTTTTCAATTCCTTCTTTACATCATCATCTTTATCCAACTCAACATTAGTTTTATAATCCGATAATTGAATTTCTGAAATAACTTTATATTGTTTTACATTTATATCTTTCATACACTTATTCTAATACATTAAATCCCTATAAATATATTAAAATTTAATATCTTACCACTTTAAATTTTAGATTGATGTCAGAGAAAACAATAAACATTATTACTGAAGCATTTAAAGCTATTCCTGCTGGTGACCAACTTGTAAAACAAGATGGAAAACGAGAAGCTCGATATAAAAAACTAGGAGCTTATGTATACCACAATGCGGTTAAGAAAAATGGATTATACCTATCCAGTAATAAAGAAGGTGTTGGAGTTGCTTATGTTATTGACCCAAAAAATAATAAAAAGACATTTGGTGATTTTATTAATGATTTAAAATTTGCATTTGGAGTTTCTGGAATCAAAAAAGCCCTAGCTATTTCTAAACGACAAAAATACATACAAGAACAACGACCTAAAGATGACAAATATATGTATTGGGAATTTACTGGCGTAAATCCTAATTATCAAGGTTTAGATGCACCATCTTTTTCTATGGCTGAATTACGAGATGATGTTTATACGGATGCACACAAAAGAAAATTACCTATTTATACAGAAACATCTATTAGAAAAAATATGATTGTTTATAGGCGTTATGGCTTTGACATTTATCATGAGTGGACAATGCCTGACGGATCTACCATGTGGTTTTTAAAATACGACACTTTAAACAAACCTGATTTTGTTAAAAAATAAACTAAAAAAGCCAACTGATTTCAGTTGGCTTTTTTAGTTTATTTACTTGCAAATAACTTTACATCTTGCTCGGATATTTCTTTCCCTCCAAGGATAATCAATCGTTCAATTACATTTCTTAACTCACGAATATTTCCTGTCCAATCATATTCCTGCAATAACTTTATCGCTTTTTTAGAAAACTCTTTTGCTCCAACCCCTTGTTCTTTAGCAATTTTATCAGAAAAATGATGTATTAACAAAGGAATATCATCTCGCCTGTCATTTAATGCAGGAACCTTAATTAATATTACTGCCAAACGATGGTATAAATCTTCTCTAAAATTCCCTTCAGCTATTTCTTTTTTCAAATCTTTATTAGTAGCTGCCACTACTCTAACATCAACCTTAATATCCTTATCGCTACCTACACGTTGCACTTTACTTTCCTGCAATGCTCTTAATACTTTCGCTTGAGCCGTAAGACTCATATCACCTATTTCATCTAAGAATATTGTACCTCCATTTGCAGCTTCAAATTTCCCTGCTCTATCTTTATTCGCTGAAGTAAATGCTCCTTTAACATGTCCAAATAACTCACTCTCTATCAATTCTGAAGGAATTGCAGCACAATTCACTTCAATCATTGGTCCTTTTGCCCTGTTACTCTTTTCATGTATCCAATGTGCAACCAACTCTTTACCTGTTCCGTTTGGACCAGTAATAAATACTCTTGCATCAGTTGGAGCAACCTTATCTACCATTTCTTTTATATGAGAAATAGCTTCACTTTCTCCAACCATTTCATATTTTTTAGACACCTTTTTCTTTAGTCGTTTATTCTCTACAACCAATTCTGTATTATCTAAAGCATTACGTACAGTATTTAATAATCTATTTAAATCTGGTGGTTTTGATATGTAATCAAAAGCTCCCATACGCATAGTTTTTACTGCCGTATCTAAATCCCCATGACCAGATATCATTACCATTGCTGTTTCTGGTTTTACCTTTTTTGCAGCTTCAAGTACTTCAACACCATCCATTTTCGGCATTTTAATATCACATAACACTAAGTCATAGTCAGATTTCTTAATCATCTCCATTCCCATCAAGCCATCTTCTGCAGCTTCCACTTCATATGATTTACTTTCTTCCGAAAGTATTTTAACGAGCACTCTTCTAATTGCAGCTTCGTCTTCTATTACTAATATTTTTGACATCTTATTGAATTAAAAAGGTTGAATATTTAAATATACATTTTTCTTTAATTCTGACCCCTATTCTGAGTAATCAATACACAAGAAACTTAAAATTCGGATAAAAGACAGAAGTTACCGACTAACAGTATTGACTCTTTTGAAAAATACCCAACACTAGGTATTTCATAATACGTTAATAAATTATATATTTATACTATCTATAAGAAGTTATAGATTAAGTAAGTTTTTTTGGGGTAAAAAATCTCTGCCAGTTTTTCTGTCAGAGATTTTTTTTGCTTCAGATAAATCATTTTTAAACTCTACACACTAACTTAAAACTACCTAATAAAAAACTAAAATATTACGACATACCTATCAATTATGTTAAAACACATTAAAATCCGACACAAAACACACATTAAAACGAAAAATACCCAACACTAGGTATTTCATAGTACAGCTATAAATTATATATTTACACTATCTATAAGAAGTTATAGATTAAGTAAGTTTTTTTGGGGTAAAAATCTCTGTCAGTTTTCTGTCAGAGATTTTTTTTATCCATACTTTAAGGAATCATAAATGATGTTCAAAAAAAAAGTCTTGGAAAAAATATTTTCTCCAAGACTATGTGTAATTCTTAAAACATTTAAAATGTTAGTATTTCAACCATTTATAAATTTCTTTATAACTCGGCTTTTTACCATACATTAAAATCCCCACTCTGTATATCTTAGAAGCAAACCAAACCGTACCTATAAACGTTGCAAATAACAATACTACAGATAAAATTTGTTGCCACATTGGTACACCAAATGGTATACGCATTAACATTACTACTGGAGATGTAAATGGTATAAATGAAAATACTTGAGCTACAGTTCCGTGAGGGTCTTCTAATACTGTGAACCCTCCAACATAAACCGCTAATATTAATGGCACCATAATTGGCATCATAAATTGTTGCGTGTCTGTTTCATTATCTACTGCTGCTCCTATTGCTGCATATAATGAACTGTATAATAAAAATCCTCCAATAAAAAATAACAGAAACATTACTATTAAGTTAGCCAATGGTAAATTGTATATTTCATTTAATAATAAGCCTATCTTCTCTTGAATATCTCCATTCTTCATTGCTTCTTCCATGATCTCTTGTTGCGGACTTTGTATCTCTGACATATTCACGCCAAAAATTGAAGATAAAACAACTGATAATACACTTAACAATAATACCCATATCACAAATTGTGTAATTCCTGCTAATGAAGTTCCGAAAATTTTCCCTAACATTAACTGCATAGGCTTAACAGATGATATAATCACTTCTATTATCCTGCTTGTTTTCTCCTCAATAATACTACGCATAATCATATTACCATAAATAATAATAAACATGAATAACAAATATCCTGACGCCATCCCAAAAGCAAGTTTTAAACCTCCACTTAGTTTTGAAGTTTTCTCTCCAGCATAACTCTCTTGATTGATATCAACACGGATTCTCGCCTCTTTAATCTTTTCAATATTTAATCCGTTGTTCTTATAATTGATATCAGTTAGTTGCTTTGCTATTTTTGACTCTAATTCGGCTATTAAAGTTAACGAAGGTGTGTCCTTAGAGTAGAACTTAACGTTTTTCTCTAACTGCCTTACACTATCTACTTTAGGAATATACAATAACCCATAATGTTCTTGCTCTTCAACATCTACTCTTGCTTGAGCTAAACCAATAGTATTTAATATTCGATATTGGGTAGACGAGGTCGTATCTGCAAAAATTTCTTTCGCAAAACCAGACTCATCAACGATATCAATTACACGCTCTTTGTTATTATTAATATTAGTCAAAAAACCAATCAATAGTCCCAAACCAACCATAATCAACGGACTTACAAAAGTCATAATGATAAATGATTTGTTTTTTACCTTATTCAGGTATTCTCTTTTAGTTATAAGTGGTAAATGATTCATTTTCAGAAGAATTAATTATTTTGAACAGATTGAATAAAAATATCACTTGCAGAAGGTATTACCTCTGTAAAGTGATTTACTTGTCCTTGATTTGTTAAAAATGACAACAATTCATTTGGAGTACTTGAAGGATCAATTTTAATTTTCACCTTTACATCTTCATGAATAGACTTAAATGATGCAGGAGCTATAGAGAACTTATTTTCTAACACACTTCGTAATACTGCTTCATTATCAGCACTTACACCTACCTCAAATGTATTTGATTTAAACTGCTTTTTAATATCTAACAATTTTCCGTCTAATATTTTATTTGACTTATCTATCAAAGCAATATGATCACACAACTCTTCTACAGATTCCATGCGATGCGTAGAAAATATAACTGTTGCTCCATCTTCTCGCAGTTTTAAGATTTCATCTTTAATTAAATTAGCATTTATAGGATCGAAACCACTAAAAGGTTCATCAAAAATCAATAATTTTGGCTGATGTAATACCGTTACTACAAACTGTATTTTTTGCGCCATTCCTTTAGAAAGCTCTTGTACTTTTTTATTCCACCAATCACCTATTTCTAATCGATCAAACCAATATTTTAACCTTTCCTTCGCTTCAGCTTTTGTCAATCCTTTTAATTGTGCCAAATACAAAGCTTGTTCTCCAACCTTCATTGACTTATACAAACCTCGTTCTTCAGGCAAATACCCAATGTCTTTGACATGGTTTTGCTCTAAGGGCTTTCCATCCAAAGTTACCAAACCACTATCTGGCATAGTAATTTGATTAATTATTCTTATAAAAGAAGTTTTACCAGCTCCGTTTGGACCTAATAAGCCGAATATACTCCCTTTCGGGACAGTTAATGACACATTATTAAGTGCTGTATAATCGCCATATTTTTTGACAATATTTTCAGCAACAAGAAGATTATCCATAAATAAATTAGTTTATCTGTAAGTATCTCAAATAACAATTATGTTACAGAAATACTTCTTTATTTTTTATCAATTGTTATTCCATAAAAAACCTCGAAGATACTTCGAGGTTTTTTATATTTAATCAGTATATTTTAAGAAAACATATCTTTTACTTTCTCAAAGAATGATTTATCATTTTCTTTTGGATTAGGAACAAAATGTTCATCCTCTCTCATGTTTTCAAAGAACACTCTTTGTTCTTTATTCAACTCTTGTGGAGTCCATACATTTACATGAACTAATAAATCTCCTTTTCCATATCCGTTGATACTCGGAATTCCTTTTCCGCGTAAACGTAATATTTTACCAGATTGAATTCCAGCGTCTAATTTAATTCGAACTTTACCGGTTACCGTATTAATTTCTTTAGATATCCCTAAAATAGCATCAGGAACACTCACATATAAATCGTAATGTAAATTATCACCTTCACGCTTTAATTCTGCATGATCTTGCTCTTCAATAAGCACTAATAAATCTCCAGCAACTCCATTCCCTGGAGCATCATTTCCTTTACCAGATACTTTCAACTGCATTCCATCAACAACACCAGCAGGTATTTTTACTGAAACCGTTTCTTCAGAAGTTCCTAAACCATGTGCATCTGTTCCAGCAGCTTTTTTATCAATTTGCTGACCAGCACCACTACAAGTAGTACACGTAGCAGCCGTTTGCATACGACCTAAAATAGTATTAGTAACACGCATTACTTGTCCAGAACCATTACATGTGGTACATGTTTTATAAGTTGTTCCTGAAGCTTGTACTTTACGCTTAACTTTTATTTTCTTCTCTACTCCATTAGCAATTTCTTCAAGAGTAAGTGACACTCGAATACGTAAATTACTTCCTTTTACTCTTCGTTGTCGTGAACCGCCGCCGCCAAAGCCACCTCCGCCACCACCAAAGATGTCGCCGAATTGACTAAAGATGTCGTCCATATTCATTCCTCCGCCGCCAAAACCTCCACCGAAGCCTCCGCCACCACCTGCACCATCAAATGCAGCGTGACCATAACGATCGTATTTTGCTTTTTTATTATCGTCACTAAGTACTTCGTACGCTTCCGCA